>OLOS01000286.1_pt1 | contig 57924 bp, 60 predicted proteins | sample 1672631 | NCBI WGS metagenome assembly OLOS01 (sample SAMEA3136707, study PRJEB25190) | human gut metagenome | biome: human gut; feature: human-associated habitat; material: faeces | place: Austria | collected 2013
TTTATGGTTCCGGTTGTTGTCGGCGCGGGCTTATGTCAGGCATTAGGGGTAATTCTAGGCGGTCCTAATATCGCGGATCAAACAGGTACATTCATTTATTTTATTTATAAAGCCGGTAATATGGCAATGGGTACGATGATCATACCCGTTATCGCAGCTGCCATCGCCTATTCAATCGCTGATCGTCCAGGTATTGCGCCGGGCTTAGTCGTAGGTTTGGTCAGTGCTGAGGTAAAGGCAGGGTTCCTTGGCGGTATTTTGGGCGCTTTCTTTGTTGGCTGGCTCGTTAATCTGATGAAAAAGCATATCAAGCTGCCAAAAACGATGCAGGGCTTAATGCCGATACTGATTATTCCATTCTTTGCGTCATTGATTTCAGGGGTTGTGATGTTTACTGTTTTAGGTGTACCAATTGCAGCATTCATGAAGGCATTTACCGATTTCATTGCCAGTTTATCTTCCGGCTCTAAGTTTGTGTACGGTGCTGTTATGTCAGCCGGCAGCGCGTTTGACTTCGGCGGCCCGGTGAATAAGACCGTTTCATTATATACGACCGGTATGCTGGCGGACGGCATCTTACAGCCAAAGGCATGTCACATGGTTGCCTGTATGATACCGCCGATTGGCGTATTGGTTGCCTGGGCATTATCTAAAATTTTCCATAAACCAATTTGGACGAATGATGAAAAAGAGAATCTAAAAGCATGCGGCCCAATGGGCATCTGTATGATTACGGAATGTGTCATTCCATTGGCAATGAATGATTTGTGGCGGGTTGTTGTTTCATCCGTCATCGGCGGTTCAATTGCCGGCGGCTTATGTATGATGTGGGATGTACAGTCACCGGTAGCCCATGGCGGCTGGTTTGTTATTCCTTCCTTTACTCATGCTGATAAATTTGTCATTGCATTAGTTTTAGGCAGTCTGATTATGGGAACTGTATTATTCTTATTAAAACGCCGTCTGAGTGAGGAACAGGTAATCAATGGCAGTGATTATGATCCAAATGAAAATCAGGAAGCGGCAGATGTAAATATTGAATTCTAATTGACATGGCTGCCTGAAAAAAGGCAGCCGCTTTATTAAAGCAGAAAGGAAATAATCATGCTTATCACAATGAAAGAATTATTAAAAGTTGCTTCAAAACATCATTTTACGATTGGTGCCTTTAATGTTACCGAGGTCTCAAATTTCAAATGTGTTTTTGAAACGGCGGAAGAACTGCAGGCACCGACGATTATTGCGGTAGCTGCCAATGAACTGGACTTCTGTGAAAAGGAATACTATCAGTATGTGCGGGAGAAATTGATGAACTCACAAGTACCCTACTGTCTGCATCTGGATCATGGCCGCTCATTGCAGGATTGTCTTCGCGCCATACAGGCCGGTTTTACATCAGTAATGTTTGATGGCTCACATCTGCCTTATGAGGAAAACGCAGCTCAGACTAAAGCGATTGCGGAAATTGCGCATTGCATCAATGTATCTGTCGAGGGTGAGCTTGGTACGATCGGCAATACTGGCAATAGTGATGAAGGCGGCGCGGATATTGTCTATACTCAGCCGGAAGAGGTTGTGGACTATGTCGCAAAAACCGGCGTCGATACACTGGCCATTGCCATTGGTACGTCTCATGGCTTATATCCGGAAGGCTTTAAACCAGTATTACAGCTTGATCTGCTTAAGCGCATCAGGGCAGTCAGCGATATCCCATTAGTGCTGCATGGCGGTTCTGGTCAAGATGATGAACAGGTACGTCAGGCGTCCAAGATCGGTATTCAGAAAATAAATGTTGCCAGTGAATATAAGGCAGCGTATTCATATGAATTAAACCGTATTATCACAGAAACAAAAGATTTTAAATTTGCTATTACTATGCCAAAAGCAATGGCAGCTGCCAAAGCGGTAGTCGCCCATAAGATGGATGTTTTTGGCTGTATCGATAAGGCTTATCTATATCATGAGAATTTAAGGCGGGGTGAAGAGGCATGAAAGTAGTAATGATTCATACAAGTCCGGTATCACTGAATGAATTAAAAGCATTATGCGCAGAAATCATACCGGATGTGGAATTAGTAAATATCATTGATGACAGTCTGCTTGATGAGGTGAAGAAGAATGGCGGTCTGACGCCTGCTATTATCAGCCGCATGTGTCAGTATGTGCAGATTGCTGATAAACTGGCACCGGATTTGATTTTCAATCAATGCTCCTCGGTAGGGGAAGCCTTTGATCTTGCGAAGCGGTGCACATCAAGGATGACTTTAAAAATTGATGAAGCGATGGCTGAAAAAGCGGTATCCTTAGGTATGAGAATCGGTGTTATCGCCACTGTGGCATCAACGATGCTGCCAAGCTGTAATCTTGTGAAAACCAAGGCTGAGACTGCGGGTAAGAATGTGGAAGTAAGAGAATATTTGGTAGATGGCGCTTTGGATATTTTAATGAAAGAGAAAAATGTGGAAAAGCACAATCAGCTTGTTTTAGCACAGATTCAAAAAGCTGCAGAAGAGAATGATGTCGTGGTATTAGCACAGGGATCAATGACTTCCTTGCTGCCTTATCTTGACGGGATAGCCAAGCCAGTGCTGACCAGTCCGCGATTGGCAATTGAGCGAATTAAGCAAATGCTGGAAGGAGAAATAAAATGAGTGAAAAACATTATTTTCAGCGCGTAAAGGAACAGAGTGAAACCCGTTTCTGGATCAATAATGTGACTGAAAAAGAAGCGCATTGGGCGATTGATGAAGGAGCGGTGGGCTGTACTCAGAATCCATCATATGTCTATAAGATGATGAATCATCCGGATATGCAGGAAAAGGTTGAAGCTTTGATCAAAAAATATGTAGGTGAGGAATCCGATGCCAATGAAATTCTAATTAAGATTCAGCGTGATTTAGTTAAAGATATTGCGGCTGTCTTTCTGGATCAATATGAGACAAGTCAGGGCCGCAGTGGTTATGTGAGTATTCAGGGAGATCCTTTCCATGAGGATGCGGATACGATAATCAAACACGCGCTGTTTAATCGTCAGGCAGGCCCTAATATTATGGCTAAGGTACCGGTTACTGAGGAAGGCTTAAAGGCCATTGAGGTATTGGCCGCGCAGGGTGTACCGATCAATGCGACTGAGGTTATGTCTGTCCGTCAGGCATTGGATGTCTGTGAGGTATATGAACGGGCAACCCATGGCATGAAAAACAAAGCGCCGATTTATTATTCACACATCACCGGTATTCTTGATGAGTATTTGAAAAAGGTTGTCGAAACGGAAAAGATTGAGATATCAGCGGATACACTGTGGCACGCGGGCATCTGTGCGGCTAAGAAAACTTACTGGCTCTGCCGCCAGAAAAATAAGGAAGTTGGTTTTATCGGCGGCGGTGCGCGCGGTTTGCATCATTTCACGGAAATGGTGGGCGCGGATGCGAATATCACGATTAATTGGCAGGGGACAGCCGATAAGCTGATTGCCGAGAATCCAATGGTTGTGCAGCGCTTCTTTATGCCAACGCCGGATCATGTGGTCGATGAGTTATGCACGAAGCTGCCTGATTTTAGAAAGGCTTATTTTGTGGAAGCTATCAAACCATCTGAATATGAAGATTTTGGACCGGTAGTCTTGTTCAGAAGCAGCTTTGAAGATGCCTGGTCAAAGGCATTGGATAAAATCAGATCTTATCAATGAAGATAAGATGGATATTCATTGATCTTGACGGGACGCTGTTGGATCAGCATAAGCAGCCGGGAAGTAAAGGCCTTTCGGCAATCAAGGCTCTAAAGCAAAAAGGTCTGCATATCGGTTTAGCAACCGGGCGCAGTGTTGATATCGTGCTGAAACTGTTGAAATCATGGCATCTGGTCAATCAGATTGATGTAATTATCGGCATGAATGGCGCCCAGATCTATTCGCTCAAAGAGGCGGCCTGTTTCCGCCAGCATCTATTAAGGAGTGAACAGCTGAATGCGATTATCACTCATTGCCTGCCCTATAATATTAATTATTATCTTTATGATATGATGAAGCAGAAGGCATACCTGCGCAGGCTGGATGATTATGGTAAATACATCATCTCCATAAATCAGTCAGACTATGGGATTCAAGTGCAGCCAATCATTAATAATTACGAAAAACTGCTTGTATTATGCGAGCCGTCAACAAGCAAAGCGGTTATCGATTCACTTCAATCGTTTACTGATTTGCGGGTGATGCAGACACTGCCGTTTTGTCTGGAAATTGTCAGTATCGAAAACTCAAAATGTAACGCTGTCCGACAAATCTGTGAACATGAGGGCTGTTCCTTGCGTGAGGTAATGGCATTTGGTGATGAAATGAATGATTTAGATTTATTATTGGAGTGCGGTATTGGCGTGGCGATGCTTAACGGCAATGAGCAAATCAAAGCCAGGGCTGACTGCTGCACAGAATATGATAATAATCATGATGGTGTCGGTGAATTTTTATATCAATACTTCAATATCTGAAAAAAGGTCTACTTTTGGGCAGATCTTTATCTTAATAGGGGTTCAATTTCTTGCTGATAGCACTGCCATCCTTTTTCGGTAAAATAGGGCATCAGCAGCTGCCAGTGGTCAAAAAGAAAGTTTTTTTGATCATTGCTGTCTGGATTATCACTGATCCATGCAAGATGGGCTAACAGACAAATACGCATGGTGCTGATCATACAGCTTTCATTGAAATCATTAAAAAAGCCTTCTGTCTGCAGATTACTTAATTGTTTTACTGCCAGCCGCAAAAACTTCTCATTCTTTACCAGCGGTGACACACTGCCTTCAATCGTTGCGAATAACTTGAAGTCACTAAAGAAAAAGCGATTTTTAACCATGCCCTCTAGCAGTTCTGCCATCAGTTTGTGGAAATCAAGTAGGGAAACTGCCAAGGCTTGAGGCTCAGCTAATTCAATTTCATTCATTAAAGCAAAGAATATATCATGCTTTTTCTTAAAATGGTAAGTCAGATTTCCAACGGTCATATTCAAGGCATTCGATATATCACGCATAGAAGTATTCGCATAGCCATATTCATTAAATAATTTCCGTGCTGTTTTCAGTATTTCTTTTTTTGTTTTCATAATGATATTATCATACGTTAACAAAGTGATTTAGTCAATTATTGAAACATATAAACCATTGAGCTTTCAATTGATAATACCTTAAAGGTAATCGAATATTCACTAAGCTGTGCATCTTTACCTGAATAAGCGGCATTAAACAACCCCTTTTCATAATTTTCATCGCTGTATTTAAGCTCCTCAACAGATGCTGTTTCAAGATGCAGAATATAGTAAGCCTTGCCATGGACAAGCAGGGTTCCGCGGTTGTTCATTGTGCTGAGATTTAATGCATTTTGACCATAGGTTAATTCGACAGTGACAGTATTGCTGTCGGCGTTATACTGCCATGCATGAATGGTAGATAAACCTGGCGTTCCATCGGGATTGACGGACATAATCTGGGCAATAACCGCGCCTTCCGGTTCACTGTATCCCTCTGCAGCGGCTTGTGCGATACTGGCGAGATCACTGGAAAGTGATACTAATTCAGTCTGTACAGTTTTTAAATCATCGCCGCTAAGCTGACTGCGGGTGGGTGATGCAGAAGTGTAGGAATCAACATAAGTTTGCGGCTGGCTTGTTCCCTGATCAGTTTCTTTACTTTGATTTGAACAGGCGCAGCATAAGATAAGCATTGATAAACAGATACATTTTTTCATAGTTCCTCCGTTTAGTACATATGTACTAATTTTATAAATCAATTATAGTACAAATGTACTAAATGTCAATCGCTGAAGTTATCATAACTCAATAAGAGTAGAACTTTGAATGAATACTTTACTTAAATTCACTTAATTTAATAGTAAAAAGTTCAGCTTTTTTGTATAATTAATCATATAATATCATAAGGAAGCAGGGGATTTTATGAGAAAAGCAGGAATATTACTTGCCGTTTCATCATTGCCAAGTAAAACGGGTGTAGGCGATTTTGGACCGGCATGTTATCAATTTATAGATGATTTAAAGGCATGTGGAATGCAGTGCTGGCAGTTTTTGCCGCTGAATCCGCTCGGCTACGGTAATTCGCCCTATCAGCCTTATTCATCATTTGCCATTGATGATCTCTATTTGTCACTTGATTCTTTAAAAGCAGAAGGTCTGATAGCTGGTTTTAAGGAATACAATGCGCAGGCTGATCGTGTTGATTACGCGGCAGTGCGAGCTTTTAAGGAACCGTATATCTATGAGGCATATCAGAACTTTGAGCCGGATGATGGATATCGTGAGTTTATTAAAAATGCGTGGGTGCATAATTACGCGGTATTTAAAGCATTGAAAAAACACAATGATGATAAGCTTTGGATTGATTGGCCAAGCAAGCAGAAAAATTGGATCAAAAATCATGAATTTGACTTAGAACCGTTTAAAGAGGATATCCGTCTGGAGATGTTTGCACAATACAAGCTGTATCAGCAATGGATGAGCGTTAAGGCTTATGCCAACAACCAGGGGATTCAATGTATCGGTGATATTCCCATTTATGTTGGTCTTGACAGTGAGGATGTGTGGAGTCATCAAGACAGCTTTTTGCTTGATGATGACGGCCGTCCGTTGTTTATTGCCGGCGTACCGCCTGATTATTTTTCCAAGACAGGTCAGCGTTGGGGAAATCCTATCTATGACTGGGACTATCTGAAAGCTCATGATTTTAAATTCTGGGAAAAGCGAATTGCTTATAATCTCAGCTTGTTTGATATTGTGCGTATCGATCATTTCAGGGCTTTTGATACGTATTGGAAAATCCCTGCGGACTGTCCGACCGCTGTTGTTGGCGAATGGATAGAAGCACCAGGCTATGAATTATTTGATCATTTACTGAAAACTCTGCCGAACTTTCATATTATTGCTGAGGATCTGGGCGATTTGCGTAAAGAAGTGCTGATTCTGCGTGACCACTACCATTTTCCTGGCATGAAGGTTATTGAGTTTACCTTTGATCCCTGGCATGAGGATCACAATGCACAAACAAATATGATTGTTTATCCAGGTACCCATGATAATCAGACACTGCGTTCATGGTATGAGGATCAAAACTGGCGCTTTAAGCTGCGCTGCCGCTGGTCACTGAGAAAATATCGGCATGCTTCTATGCTTGATCGGCTGCTTGAATATACATTCTGCGATGCTGCGGACACTGCCATCATTGCGATGCAGGATATTCTAAAGCTTGATGATGCGGCACGTATGAATACACCCGGTACCATTGGTTCACCAAACTGGGAATGGAAGATGATTGATTTCTCTGCTTTTGAACAGCGTATTCCCGAACTGCGAGACATGCTTGAAAAAGGGAATCGCCTATGAAAATAATTGAGAAATACTTTAAGATTCTCTGTGTTTTCACCGCATTTCTAATTGTTTTAAGCGCTTTTAATCAGTATCCGATTAAGCTGCGTACTGATGTGAAACAGGGATTCAGACCTTTTGAAAGCGGCTGGACCTGTGAGATGAATAGCATTGAAAGCTTTCCATATATGATTGAAGGCAATGCAGATACCTTTTGGATATCCAATGAATTGCCTGACGTAACTGAAAATGATTCACTGATTATCCGTGATTCCTTTAAGGGGCTGCGTGTTTATGTTGATCAGCGGCTGATTTATGAATATATGCCGACCGTTACGGCATTCAATAAAATCCGCGGTGATATATATCTTTATATCCCTTTGCAGACAGCTTACAGCTATCAGAAAGTCAGCCTTGAAATAATTGGTGACACACAAATACCAGGCGGTATTTCAATGATTGCCATTGGTGATGAAGCTGCTCATATGCTGGCACTGCTTCAGGAAAATGCCATTAATATCGTTATTTTATTGATGATGCTGCTGTTTGGCTTAGGCCTTATAGCTGTGGCAGCATATTTGGATTTCAGGAAAAAAACATATGATTACCGGGTCTTTTTGTACCTCGGTGTCTTTGCGCTGATTTCGGCGGTTTGGCTTTGGACGGATTCACCAGCCTACCATGTCAATGAAGCGGATGCCGCCGCGGTTTCACTGCTTTCTTTTATCAGTTTTATGGCAATTCCTTTGCCGATTGTCGCTTTTGTTAATGTGATCTGTGTCAAACAAAAGCGCCTGCTTCAAGTGCTGATCAATATTCTTTATTTGAATTTACTGATTCAGCCATTGCTGTATATTTTGAATCTGACTAATTTTATAACGCTGCTGCCGCTGACTCACGCGCTGATTGTCGGTTCCGTAGTATGTATGGTCTATGCCTTGATTCAAGAAATTAAAACCAGCAATTCAATGATGGCCAAAGGTATATTAATTGCCTTATCGATTCTGATCGCCTTTTCACTGGTCTCCTTAGTTCAGTTTTATATTAAACCGATCGTTACCGGCCGTACTTCTTTCATGTTTGGTTTTATCGCCTTTATTATTTTACTGGTTTATTTTTGTATTAAACGAGTATGGCTGTTATATGAACAAAATACGAAGCTGGCACTTTATCATAAGCTGGCCTATAACGATATCATGACAAATGCGAAGAACCGCACCGCTTTTAATGAAAAGATGGCCCAGCTGATGAATCTGTCAACAGAATCAATAGCTTTAATGATTCTGGATATCAACAATCTAAAACAGGTAAATGATCAGTATGGTCACCATGAAGGCGATGAGATGATAATTAATACTTGTCACTGTATTCTTAATGCCTTTAGTGAAATAGGGGAAGTATACCGTATCGGCGGTGATAAATTTGTGGTTTTAATGCTTAATAAGCCTGAAAACCTTGATATTTATCTCAGCCGTTTAGAAATGGTAATACAACGATTTAACGCTGATCATCAGCATCCAATTTCACTGGCATACGGATGTGCTGTGGGAAGTGATCAGACAGATATTGAAAGTTTATTTAAGCAGGCTGATAAGAATATGTATCAGTGCAAATTTGATCAGAAAGCGCATAACGGTCAGTAAATAATCTAAAAGGGGAGTGTGTGTTCGCACTCCTTTTAATATAGAAAAAGCATCCTATAGGATGCTTAAAGTTTCCAGATATCTTGATTATATTGCGCGATAGTACGATCCGAAGAGAAGAATCCGGCTTTTGCGATATTAACAAGCATTTTCTTTGTCCATTCCTCATGCTTCTCATAATCAGCGAGGCAGCGGTCTTTTTCCGCGATATAGGCATTCAGATCAAGCAGTGTCATAAACCAGTCCTTATTGATTAATTCCTGCTGCAGCTGCCGTAAAATCTTTCTGGAACCGATGCTGCATAATTCTTTCGATACGATAAAGTCTACGCACTGTTTAATATGCGGCTCCTGCTTGTAGATTTTCTTACTGATATAATCATGGTTCTGATAGTGAGCGATAACCTGTTCACTGCTTTCACCAAAGGTATAAATATTCTGTTCGCCAACCAGTTCAGCGATTTCCACATTCGCGCCATCCGCTGTACCTAAAGTAACCGCGCCGTTCAGCATGAATTTCATGTTGCCGGTACCGCTGGCTTCCTTGCTTGCCAGTGAAATCTGTTCAGAAATATCGCAGGCAGGAATCAGTTTTTCAGCCAGTGTCACATTGTAGTTTTCAACCATAACAACCTTGAGATATGGAGCAACATCAGGGTCTTTGGCGATGAATACAGAAAGACAGAGAATCAGATGAATAATATCCTTGGCAATGATATAGGCAGGCGCTGCCTTAGCACCAAAGATCATCGTAATTTGCCGGGCCGGTAATTTGCCGCCTTTAATTTCAAAATATTTATGAATAATATAAAGCGCGTTCATTTGCTGGCGTTTATATTCATGCAGACGCTTGATTTGAATACAGAAGACAGATTCTGGATCAAGATCAATATTTTGTGTAGATTTAAGCATCTGTGCCAGTTGCTTCTTTTTTAACTGTTTAATGGCGGCCAGCTCATCAAGGCATTGTTTATTATCCTTGAATGCCAGCAATTGTTCCAGCTTAGCGGCATCTTTCTTATAATCACTGCCAATCCATTGATTCAGCCATTGATCCAATTCAGGGTTGCAGGCATAAAGCCAGCGTCTGAAGGTAATACCGTTCGTCTTGTTATTGAACTTCTCAGGATAAATCTGATAGAAAGGCTTTAATTCAGTGTTCTTTAAGATTTCCGTATGAATGGCTGCTACCCCGTTGACTGAATATCCATAATGAATATCAATATGCGCCATATGCACTAAATCAGCTTCATCAATAATAGCAACGCTTGGATCATCATAATTAGCTTTAACTCTTTGATCCAATGCTTCAATGATCGGCATGAGATGCGGAACCGCTTCTTCTAAAAAGCGGCGCGGCCATGTTTCTAAAGCTTCTGCAAGTATCGTATGATTCGTATAGGCACATGTTTTAGAAGTAATCGCAATCGCTTCATCCAAGTCAATTCCCTCAAGCATCAGCAGGCGGATCAATTCCGGAATAACCAGTGTCGGATGAGTATCATTAATCTGAATCGTCACAAATTCGTTGAGTTTATGAAGATCAAGGCCTTCCTTCTTGGCATTCATTAAAATATATTGAGCGCCATTGCTGACCATGAAATACTGCTGATAAATACGCAGCATCCGGCCGGCCTCATCAGAATCATCAGGATAGAGGAAAAGCGTCAGATTACGTAAGAGATTCCCCTTATCAAAGTCGATGCCGTCATGAACGATGCTTTCATCAGCCTTTTGTATATCAAAAAGATGCAGCTGATTTTTGCCATTCTCATAACCGACAACATCAATGTCGTAAAGCTTAGAATCTAAAGAGAAGCCGCCAAAGGGTACAGTGAAAGTAACATCACGTTCACGCAGCCAGCTGTCTTTTTCAATCCATGGATTAATTTCTTCTTTTTGCTGATGATTAACAAACTGTTGCTTAAATAAGCCAAAATGGTAACAGAGACCGATACCGTCACCCGCTAAGCCAAGGGTAGCGATAGAGTCTAAAAAACAAGCGGCAAGCCGTCCCAAACCGCCGTTGCCAAGCGATGGTTCTGGTTCAATTTCCTCGATTTCAGCTAATGAACGGCCATGGCTTTCTAACAATGTCTTTGCCTCATCATAAAGATTTAGATTAATTAAATTATTAGAGAGCAGCTTGCCGATCAGAAATTCAGCGGATATATAATAAAGCTTTTTCTTGCCTTGAATGATTGGCGTGTCAGCTAATCGCTGTTTAAGCACACTCAGTAAGGCATAATAATATTGTTCATTACTGGCTTCTTCAAAGCTGGTAGAAGCCTTTTCAAATAGTTCATTTAATTGTTTTTCAAGTGTCATGTTCAACCCCTCTTACTGCAATCAGTATAACAAGAGCGGCTCTCTTTCGCAAGTAAATTAGCGGATAATCAGCCTTATCTCAACGCATAGTTACGCGTTTATCCCAGATGACACCAGCGGTAAGAATTAAAAGACCGCATAAGCGGAAAAAGGACAGAGATTGTAAAAGCAATAAATCCAGCAGGGCAGAACCAAAGAGTTGTCCGATCAGCAGCAGTGTTGTTGATTGAAACAGATTCATATGCTTGAGTGAGGTCACGTTGATGATCAGTGCCAGCAAGCCGCAGACACCGCCCAGATAGAGCCAAAATGGGGCTGACAGAAAGCTTTCGGCATTCACATAAGCCGGATTTAAAAACAGAAAGAGCAGCAAGGAAAGCAGGGAGGCTGTGAGATAGTTAATCAGCGATCCGCAGGCTGTCCCCAGATAGGTAGTTGCCTGATAATTGATCGTTTTCGATATGACATTGATACAGCCAAGCAGAAAAGCAAGTATGATATACATAAGGTACCTCCTAATTAATCAGCACGATTACCAGTCCGCAAAGAATCATCAGCAGGCATGGTATCCGTTTCTTATTAAAGCGCAGCTTCGGTAAATGAAAAGCACCGGTATGATCAATCACTATGGAACAGAAGATCTGCCCGGTAATTGACAGACAGGTTGTTAAGGCGGCGCCGATGACACTCACACTGACACTGGTAAAAGCCACCAGAACCAAGCCGAAGATGCCGGCGCTGTACAGATACCAAGGCATTGGATAAAGACGAATCCTCTCTTTTTTAATAAGTAAATAAACAAGCAGCATAACAGCGCCGATACAGTGAACAATCAAGCTTGTTCCATATGTTCCAATATAATTGCTTAACAAGCCGTTAAAGCTTTGCATACATGCCAGCAGCAAGCCAGCGATAAATACTAAGAAATAAATCATGGCATAACCTCCCCTTTAATGAGTCTAATTTAACATAAGGGACTTGCAACTAACTATGACATATGACATAGTTAAAGAAAGAGGTGTTTTATGATAATTATAAATGATGAGAAATTGAAGCAGCAGCTGATTGAATCTGTGCATCTTGATCAAGCCTTGCCATCAGTTATCTTTACGCAAATGAAGCTTTGTCAGTTTGATGCCCATGAATATATCTGTGTTGAATTTGAGCCCTTAGCAAATCTTTATTTTATGCTTAAGGGAAAATGCATGGTAACTAAGCTGCTCAGCAATGGCAAACGAAATTTAATCAGTTTTTATGAAGGCTTTACTTTGTTTGGGGAGATTGAATTAATTGAAAATACTATGGCATCATGCAGTGTGGAAGTGCTTGAATCAGCGTTATGTCTGATGATACCCCATGAACCATGCCGTAAAATATTGCTTGCGGATATTCAATTCATGAATCGTTTATGCAGCTTTTTCACACAAAAAATGCGGCATAACGATCATAATGCCTCGATTACTCAGCACTGTACCACCGAGGAAAAGCTGGCCAGTTATATTATTTCTACGCAAAGAAATCATCAATTCAGAGAAAATCATACTCAGCTGGCAGAATATCTTGGCTGCAGTCACCGTCAGCTGCTGCGCGCGCTGAAGCAATTTTGTTTGCGGGGCTGGCTGAAAAAAACAGAAACTGGTTATCAGCTGATCTGCTTAGATGAATTAAAAGCAGCGGCGAATGATATTTATATGTTGGATAATGAGATGGCTAGAATATTTATAGGACAATGAAGCAAAAACGGCGCTCAGCGATGAGCGTTTTATTATACGCGATATTCATACTTTGATTAATGAATCATTATATTCAAAATATTCATAATAATTTGAATATTAATCGGCTGAAATCGGCATAGAAAGCATATTATAATCCAAATAATTCTATTTATTCAAAAATAAATAATAAAATATGAATAAAATGGTTGACGTAACCATAAAACACGTTATAATGAAATTGTAAGTAATAACGCTTTCACAAAAGGAGGGCTGAGGACAAAGCGTTATGCCAGCAATCTATATTAAATAAAGAAAGGGGTTAATTTATGATAACTCATTATCGTGTTGACATGCGAGTGGTACATGGACAAACGACTACGATTTTAAAAAAATCTTTCCCATTGAATCGAATTATTGTAATTGATGATGAAATTGCGAAGGATAAATACATGGTCAGTCTTTATTCAAGTACCGTATCCAGTGATATTAAGGTGCATATTCTGGATCTTCAAAAGGGTTTTGACAATCTGAAGAAAGCTGAAGATTCACAGCTTAACTATTTCGTTATTTTTAAAACACCAATTACCGTTAAACGGCTGTTGGAAAAGGGGTATGTATTTAAGGGGCCGATTACGATTGGTCAGCAGTTTATCAGAGATAACGCGCCAAAGTATTTGAATTCTGTAGGCAGTACGGAAGAAGAATGGGCAGCGATTCAATATGCTCATGATGCTGGTGCAGAAATAATTTTTGATCCTAGCTGTAAGTTTGAAAATATTTCATTTGATGAAGCCAAAAAGAAGTACGAAAGCGTACATCAGGGCTAGAAAGGGAGTTCAATCATGTTTGTCATTCAATGTATCCTTATCGGTATATTAACTACGTTTGCTTCATCCGGGTCGGCACCAATTGGCGGCTATCCGCTCAAATATTTATTCCAGCGTCCGTTTATCGGCGGTCTGTTATGCGGTATTATTCTTGGTGATATTCAAAAGGGTGTTATTATCGGCTGTGCTATGCAGCTCGTTTATATCGGTTATTTCCAGGTCGGCGGTGTTGGTTCAATGGATATGGGGATTATCTCTTTCCCATGTGTAGCCATCGCTATTGCTTCAAATATTGATACGACAGCAGCTATCGCACTGGCAACTGGTCTGGCAACGGTTTTCACATCGATTGATTCAGTAGTACGGCTTGTTTGTGTACAGTTTGGTGAAATGATGAAAAATGCGGCTGCGGAAGGTAACTGGAAGAAGTTTACATGGGGTTATGTAGGTCTGCCGACTATTTTCTATCTGTTGGAACGCGGGGTGCCAAGCTTTTTATTAGTTTACTTCGGTACGGCTGCCGTTGATGCTTTATTAGCATTCATGCCGGCATCGTTAATGACTGCCTTCGCGGCTGTCGCAACCGTCCTGCCTGCCATTGGTATGGCGGCTTTGATGGGCTATCTGGTAGAAGATATCTGGGGTATTGTTTTCTTCCTGTTTGGCTTTGCCTGCTACGTATATTTAGGTTTAAGCACAACGGCCATCATTTTCCCGGCCATTGTTGTAGCTTACTTATATTATCGAACAATGAATAAGGGCGCTAAGCCATCAGAAATCGATGAAAGCGAGGAAATCATATAATGGCAACAATCAGAAAAGAAGCGCTCAGTAAGAAAGAGCAGAATCAATTATATACACGTTATTTATTATATGGCTGCCCGGGTGTTGATGCGGTATACCTTCAAGGTAAGAGCTGGCCTTGGTGGCTGCTGCCGTTCTATAAAAAGTTTTATGATCAAGAGGGAATTACCGAGAATATCATGCGTCATTTCACATGGTACAACACCGAGCCGATTGCCGGATCACTGATCTTTGGTATCGTATTGGGGCTTGAAGAAGAAAAAGCAATCACCGGGGATGTTGATCCTGAAATGATTACCGCCATTAAATCTGGTTTGATGGGGCCGGTTGCCGGTATTGGTGATTCATTGATTCAGGCGACGTTAATTCCGATTCTGATTACTTTGACGATTGCTATCAGTGGTGAAAGCGGCAGTCCATTGGGACCTATTTTCTATACTGTTGCTTTGCTGGCGATAATTCTGGTATTTGGTAAAGTGCTTTTCAATAATGATTATCGATTAGGAAAAAAATCACTGGAATTCTTCGGCAATGCCGGTATCAGTGATATTACAAAGGCAGTCGGTGTATTTGGTTTAATCGTTGTTGGCTGTCTGTCAGCATCAAGAGTTAAATTCGCGCTGAAGCTGGCATTTGAAAATAATGGTGAACAAGTATTATTCTCTGATATGCTGAATCAGATATTCCCTAATTTGTTAAGTCTTTTGTTAATCCTGCTGTTCTATTATCTGCTTAAAATAAAGAAAGTTAAAATGCAGACACTTTTCTATGTGGTCATGGCAGCGGTGATTGCCCTTTCATTGCTGGGTATTGTCTAAGCTTGATTCGAGGGTGAGGAAATGAAAAAAATCTATCACGTCGAGCCTGTGCTGGAATCCTTTGTCTGGGCAGGTGATAAAATTACTGAATATTATGGCTATCAAACGACGATGACAAAGGTGGGGCAGGCATATCATGTCATTGCCCTGCCTGATCATCTTGACAATATAATCAGTGAAACCAAGGAGCATTTATCCGAGTTCTTTGAGCGTCACCCTGAACTGTTTGACTGCCAATACCCTATTTTCCCAATCCGTATGGCTACCTCATGCGGACAGGGACTGATGTCTTATCATCTGCATCCCAATGATGAATATGCGTGGCAGCATGAACATTGCCGCGGTAAGGTATCCGGAGGGGTTGCTATTTTAGATAAGCCAAATGAAACAGTCTATAAACGCATGGGGCATACCGCTAAAACAATTGAGGAATTTAAAGAGCTGTTTGAAAAGCGGGATTTTGATACTTTGCTTCAGCGTGTAGAAGTGAAGCCAAATCAGTTTTTAAATACACCGGCTGGGGTAATTCACAGCGGCGGCGGCTCTGAAACGATGAGTGTGGTATTCTCAACCAATTCAGACATCACTTACCGCATGTATGATTATGAACGTGATGATCCCAAAAGACCCTTGCATCTGAAACAAGCTTTTGAATGCTTGAATATGCCGGAAACAGATTTAAAACCGCATAATATCATTGATGAAAAACAGCCGGGTATGATCATTCATCATTATTATTCCAAGCCCAATGAATACACTGCCAAAGGCTTTAGCGTCAACGGTGAAGGGACTTATGAATGCGATCAATTCCTTTTTATCCTTTGTGTTAAAGGACAGGGTATGATTCATGATACCGTCATCAGCAAGGGGGAAACCTTATTTATTCCTGCTCATTTCGGACCTTTTGTATTAAAAGGAGAAATGGAATGTATGAGTATTTCTTATATTGAGGAATAATATGAAACCAATCAATACCGTATTGGGATCACTTGCGTTAAAGGATTTAGGTTTTACTTTAATGCATGAGCATTTACTGCTGAGTGATTGGAATCTGAGAATGGCTGATCCACAATTTTTTGATCAAGAGCAGGCAATGCAGATGATTGAAGAAGTAATCGCTGATGCCAAGACGCATGGTGTGAAAACGCTGGTTGATGTTACACCGATCAATTACGGCCGTGATGTCTTACTGATGCAGGCCATCGCTAAACGCACCGGCATGCAGATTATTGCGGCAACCGGTGTGCTGGGCTGTGAAGATGTCTGGCTTAGAGATATGCCTGAAGAACTTTTAGTAAAGCTGTTTGTTCGTGAATTGAGTGAGGGCTGTCAGGGCAGTGATATCAAGTGCGGTGTTATTAAATGCGGAACTACTGAACTAGGCTTTACTGCAAACACAATAAAGGTCTTGCGGGCTGCCGGCAAAGCGCAGCGGCTTACCGGTGCTCCCATCATTACTCACTGCCGGCCGGCCAATACGCGTCAGGGTCTATTTCAGCTGGATCTGTTTGAAGAACAGGGGGCGGATTTAAGTAAAGTAGTCATCGGTCATTTCCGCAAGGGTGATCCGCTTGATTACGCGTTTAATGTTATGCAGCGCGGCGCCTATATCGCTGTCGATCAGATGAATTTTAACGCTCATCAGTTAACGCATAATTTAAAGGTGATTAAAACGATCTGCCAGCACGGCTGGGCTAAGCGGCTCATTCTCTCCCATGATGCCGTCATCTGTTTCAATTCAGCGCGTTTTGCAGATTATGATCATAAATCATACGTTAATTATGCACCGGATTCTTTAAGCTATTTGATCAGAGAGGTGATTCCTCTCTTGCGTGAAGAGGGGCTTACGGAAGCGGAGCTTCATCAGATTTTTATTGAGAATCCAAAAAATATTTTTGAATCATCAGGCATTTAAGCGCTCCCTAAATGCCTGTTTCCCTAACAGAAAAGAGGATGACTATGGATAAAAAAGGATGCGTGCTGATTATCGGTGCCGGGCGCAGCGGCCGTGGAATGCTTGGTGAATTGTTTGACCGCGATGGCTGGCAGCTGATTTTTGCGGATAATGACACACAGTTAGTTGAAGGATTGCGGAAACAGAACTATTACACGGTGCAGATGACTGACCTGGCAACCAATGAAAATCAGGAACGGCGAATCGAAAATTTTAAGGTACTGGATACGGTCAACGATTATGAGGAATATATCGATGCGATAATTAACGCTGATTATGTAGCGACCGCCTTAAAACCCGATGCCTTTGAACAAGTTGCCAAGGATCTGGCAGCAGCCGTGGCAAGGCTTGCGGATTTAAAACTGAATAAAAAGGTGTTAGTTACGCTGGGAGCCAATTATGTCGGTTTGTATCAAACCTTTGATACGCTGATCCGCAAGGCATTAGATACCGAATTAATTCCAGCTTATAAGGCATCCATGTGTTTGATTATGTCTATCGTAAACCGTAAGAATCTACTGCCGGACACGGCTCATAAAACGGAAGATCAATATCGGATCATCGGCGATAATAAGCCGGTACTGCGTGTGGAGGATCTGCCTGTACTGAGGGAAAAAGCAGAACTGCCGGCGTTCTTCCGATTAGAAAAGAATCTCGATCTGGCGATGGTCTATAAGATTTGGACAGGTAATTTGGTACAATGTTCAATGGCCTTTGTAGCCTTAAAAGACGGCATTGAATATACCAATGAAGCGGCACATCATCCCAAGGCTTCACTTTATGCCTATTATGCCGCGGTAGAGGGATATAACGGTGTAGCTGCCGAGTACCATTTACCGCCGCGCAGTGATGAAGAAGCAAAGAAAACGGTCACGATTTTCAGAAATGAAGAATTTCAGGACAGCCTGCACCGCATCGCGCGTGAACCAATTCGTAAATTTGGCCGCAATGACCGCTTCTTAGGACCTGCCTTCTGCTGCATCAAGCATGGTATTGTGCCTTATTATATAACTAAATGTCTCGCTTATGGATTTTTCTATTATAATGAACATGATCCACAGAGTGTTGAATTACGCAGGCGGATTGAAAATGAGGGCATTGAACAGGTGATTCAGTCATGCTGCTCCCTGCATTTAGAGGCAGAATATGACGCAATTATTTATCAATTGATTCTCAATGCATATTATGAAATATTGGGTAAAAATCCCTTAGATGAATAGGAGCTATTATGGATAAGAAAAAAGTAATCTTAATTTCACATGGCAATCTGTCAGCGGGTATGATGAATTCAGTGGGTATGATTATCGGTGAAACAAAGGATTTAAGCTGTTATGGCTTGCAGCCGGGTGAAATGCCCGAAACGATTGCCGAAGCTATTGAGGCTAAGATTGATGCACAACCTGATACACAGTTTATCATTTTGGCGGATTTATTAGGCGGCAGTGTGTCCAATGCGGTGAGCCGTCTGAGTCTGCGTGAGAATGTGCATTTAGTAAATGGTATGAATATGGGACTGGTGATCGGTATTTTGCTGCATCAGGGCATTTTGTCACAGAGCGAATTGGATCAGCTGATTGACGAGGCTAAAAGCGGCATGATGGAGACCCATTTATGCTTTGATGAAAGTGATGATGAAATCATTTAGTTTACAATACTTTGCTTATTATGCTACACTAACCTTGATAAAAGCTTGATTTATAGGGAATGGAGGCAATTGCGATGTCCTCGTATACAAACAAATTAAAAATGGTTTTTGACGGTCTGACCTTCTCGGAGGAGAAGCTTTCAAACTACATTCAGGAACATAGGGAAGAAATCAGAAATCTTACCTCACAGGAGTTGGCTGATGCAGTAGGTGTCGGCCAGTCAACCGTGATTCGTTTTTCACAAAAGCTTGGCTATGGCAATTATAAAAAGATGATTGCCGATATCAGTATGGATAACCCAGATGCCTATGTAGATCTTGAAATTGATGATCAGGAAAGTACCGTTGAAACAATGGAAAAGCTGCGGGAACAGTATAATCTGATTCTCGACATGACCTTTGATATGAATAAGAGTGATGATGTTGATCTGGCGGTGGATTTCCTTTATAATGCACGTAAGATTATCATCGCCGGTTTCTCTGTCCGCAATAATTGTTTCGCTGATTACTTTGCGCACCGGCTGAGTTATATTGGTTTGGATGCCTATCATCATGACCATACAACAATGATCTATTCAGCATTGAATCAGTGTAATGATCAGGATGTCATCATCGTATTGTCAGAATCTGGGGAAACCAGGGATATGGTAAACTTTGCGAAGCTGGCTAAAAAGCGGGGTATGAAGGTAATATCAATTACTAAAGTATCTGAAAATACAATTAAGGCACTCTCTGATATTAATTTCAAATTAGTAGAGTACGGCAACCGTACTTTCCTGAGAACTAATCTGATCCGTTCTTCCTTGCTGGCAGTTTTTGATATGATTTATCTGAATCTTTTGAAGAAGGATTTTGAGCGTTTTGAAATGCATTCTACAATGATGAAGATCCAGACAAAATTAAACTATAAGGCATAGGGCATCGGTTAAAAGTTGACTGCATATTGCCAACATTCTTAATGAATTTATTAAATGATTAGGAAGCTGAGTCACAATGATTCGGCTTCTTTTGTTTATGAATGTTCAAAATATTAAATCTTCTAAAATATTATCGGCAGCAACGATCTTTATGTGGACATTCAATCAAATAAAAAATAAAATGATAGTAAAGGGGGCATCACAATGAGAAAAGCAAAATTAATCTTACTTGTGTTGATTTTATTTGGCTGTACCAAACAAAGTGAGCCAGAGCTGCCTGATGTAATCAAACCAGAAATATCCACCATGTTTATCAAAAATGGGTGTTCTAAAAGTTTTGGTGATACGTATGCAATCCGCAATCGAATCGATAATCTGCGCGTTAATGAACTTGTCAGCCTGCGCTTTATTCTTAATGATGAACAAAATGAAACAGCGATGGAGTATTCGATTAGTGATCAATCCATTCTCAATGAGTTTAAACAGCTGCTGGATACAATTAAGGTTGATGTGAATAAAGATCATATTGAAACCCTTCCTGATGGACAGCTTTTTGCCTTTGAGGTTACCGTGAAGGATAAAGAGCCTATTGTATTTAAAGGGAATGATTATGGCTTTTGTCTTACGAAGAACGCATGCGCACTCACCGAAGAAAAGATGGTTTTGCTTGATTTCTTTAAAAAGCATACCGATTCCGGGTTGCCGGTTTTACCCATCGATTTATATGAAATTACGGTTGATATGGGCACATGGGCAGAAACACCAGCCGCTGAATTTGAAGATATTTATCAAGAACCAATGTTTACCTTTGGAAATGAGGAATATCTTTCACCAACAGTTTACAATACATGGTACTTTGAGAATGATCCATGGCTGCAGGCACTAAAAATGGCATTCTACATTAATGATGAATTTACAGATTATCATGATATTCAAGATTGGAATAAGGTTGTGGCAGGCTTAGCGATGCAGCAGATTCAGAATGGATATCGGCGTAATAATTATGGGTCTGATATGAATACTTATTATGGACCGCAGGGGGATAGTGTTACCATTAACATGGATGAAGATGTACTGCCTGTTCATTCCCTGCAGCCGGATCGCTTTGTGACTTATTCAATGATAGAAAAGGCAGGCAAAGTTTTATTCGGTCAGGACTTTACAATGCCGGTTATTACTGAAAAACATCTTGCTGATTATCCGATGTTTACCGTCAATCACAGTCCGCAATTAAAGCTCTGTGATATTCATACACCTTATGAGTATTTTTTCGCAACTTTGGAAACTGGCTGGATATTTGAAGAAGCGGTCAATGGTAATCAGCGTACTTATGATTTATTGATTTATACAGGCAGTATAAAGTCACCTGATGATGGTAAAAATTCTCATTCCTTTAATGAACTATTTTATGTTTATAAAAATGATTTAGGTGAAGCTTATGATAACGTTATAGGGAATGAAGAACATTTTAAACAAGTCAGAATTGTATTAGAGGAAACCGATGAGGGTATCCGCATCAATTCATTTAAATATTTAAACAAGTTGGCAGCGCCTGAAGAAGAGCCGGCAACGGATAGTGATGCTGCGAGCGAAGAGGATTCATCGCCAGCTGCTGATATAGATCTTGATTTAGAATCTGAATCATCGACAATGAGTGATGCTTCAACTAATACAGATGTCAGTACGCTTACGGATGCCAGTGAGGAGGATGCAGAATGAAAAAGTTATGTCTTTGTATCCTATTAGTTATCGGCGGCTGTAAGGCAGAACCAAAGCTGGAAGAACCTGCGATTACCTATGATTATGATCATTCAACCCCTGATGAAATATTTGATTTCTATCAGACCTTAGAGTTGAGTGAAGTGGTTGCGGATGTGATGAATAGCGATGGTATTATCGAATATAGACTCAACGATTCTGAGCATTTAAATATGGTTATGAGAACTTTACAAGAGATGGATACTGGTTATTTTTATCAACGGCCGGAAGATAGTTTGTATATTATTTATCAGCTGACGGATAAGAATGGTGAAACATATATCATGGAAAGCTATACAGATGTTTCTGATGACGATGCTGTTTATTATAGTGTTAATGAGTACAACCTAGCCTTTAAGGTTGAGGATGATACCCTTTATAATTATGTAATAGAAAATGCTGATGAAATTATTGATACAGGTTATAAGCTAACTAGCATGGAAGAATGGCATGGCAGAAGAGGTTTGATTGATGGCCCGATCGAAGAAGGATTAGTGAAATATGCGGATGCTGATCATTGGCTGAGCGAGGCGGAGTTATTAAAAAATACCCAGCAATATGATGAAATTTATACGGATGCTGAGTTCCTTGAAAATGATTATTTCGCAGTTGCGGAAAAAAATGGCATTGTATGTTGTCTGCGGTTTAAATCAAATTCATTAGGCAATACCCAGCTGCTGCCGCAAATGTATAGAAAAAAAGATCGGCATCAATCTTTGCGGGGATTGGAAGTTTTATCCTTTATGCTTTATCATATGAATGAAGCCGAACTAGTTGAAGTAAATAAAAATGATATGACGAGCAAGGTAATCAAAGAAGCTAGTTCTAACTATGTAAAAACATCACCGATTACAGTGGATCAGTTTATTGAAGTACATGATGATTGGGCGTATCATTTGGCATTGGATGCAGAGCATGCTGCCGCTAAATTGTTTAATGAGGTTATGTTTTTTAAATTTAATTGGACAGATGTACACCGCGATTATCAGCTCAGAGAAAATAATCAATTGATTTCACTGGTGTTTCCATTTGTAGGCAGTAGACCAAAACAGTTTATCTTTGTCAAGGAAACGGGCCTTACCTTGTCTGATAATGATATTAATGCTGAGGCTTTTAGCGGCGATCCCAACCAAACCATCAGACAATATATGGCACAGAAAAATATTAGTGTTTGTTCTGGTGTTTATGAGGAAATGATGGATGAGGGTGACTGCTATGTGGAAATTGAATGGAGTATTGATTCATATATACAACCTGAATACAGGGTCACAACCACGCACTACACAATTAATGATAAAGGACAGCTGGTCTTGCCAATACTGATTAAAAATCAAGGTGTGTTTGATCGCTATGATGAATTTGTTGTAGATTATTAAATTTCTTTTAAAATGAAAAGAGGCAGCTTATGGAAAAAAGTACAGAACGCAGACATGAGGAAATCAGAAAATATTTGCTGGCTTATGAGCGGGCAAGTGTGAATGAAATTGCCAGAGTATTAGATGTGACACCGGAAACGATTCGTAAAGATTTCAGCTTTTTGGAGAATAAAGGTTTTCTCTTTCGAACCCATGGCGGAGCCGTGCTCAGAAATTCTAATGTCGATATTCCGCTGAATATCAGAACCCAGGAGAAAATGGATATTAAACGATTGATCTGTTCCAAGGTAATCAATTATATTGATAACGATAATGTTGTCTTTATTGATCCCAGCTCTACCGCATTGCCATTAGGAAGGCTGATCTGCCTGAAGAAAAACCTGCTGCTGATTACAAACTGTTTCGATATGGTCAGCATTGCTGCTGAAAGCAAGCATGAAATCATCATGCTGGGCGGTTCCTATTCAAAAACAGGCAAACGAACTCAGGGTCATTTTGTAACGGATATGATCAGTAAATTCTCCTTTGATGTAGCTATTTTCGGCTTAGATGGCAGCGAGGGACTTGACGGGCCGGGAACCCAAACTGAGGATGCGGTGTTTACCAACATGGCGGTGATGAAGCGCAGCAAACGTAATATTTTGATAATGGATTCCAGTAAATTTACAAGACCGGCTAGATTTCAGTATGCGCAATTTTCCGATTTTGATTTACTGGTTACGGATAAGGTGCCTGATCAGCTTAAAGGCAAGATCAATACTACGGTGATTGAAGTCGGCAGTGAGTAGATAAGAGTAAGATAGGATGTACAGCGAATGTACATTCTTTTTTTATGTTTTCGTTTTGGCAGCATCAGGCTGAAAGCTGGTTATCATTTATCAGCAATGGTGTTAATATTAACCATATTAATGTTCTGATAATATTTTTGAAACAAAACAAACAAAAGGATAAAACTGATTGAAATAGGATAAAAATATTTTGAACTATCGATTTATAGGAGAAGTATTGCTTTAATAGTTTTGAAATGATATTACTAAAGCAGGAGGAAGTAAAGCGCTTACAGATGGGTGCTTAAAATAAGCTCATGAAACAAAAAATGCAAAGCCGTTTAACCAATATCGGACGTAATCTTTATAAGGATAATGCAGGTAAGGTTTATATCTATGATAAGCGTAAAAATCTGGCTTACACATTAGATAAAAATAATCAGCTTAAATTCCAGCTGGTTCGCTGCCGTTTCATTATTCCGATTACCGTTGGTTTTCTGATTTATTATTATTTGCCGAATTATCCATTGTCTGTCAGCATTGGGCTTATCTGCTTTGTGCTGCTGCAGTTTTATTATCATCAGCGTTTCCTGCCGGAGCTGCCGATGACCAATCGCTTTGAATTGCCGGCAAAGGAATCAATGATGCACAAGCTCAGCAACAATGAAGCATCTGTATTGGTGAAGAGAATCATTGGTGCGATTCTTATTGGCTCTTTGTTCATTTGGAATTTATTTGAGATGCAAATCAGCATTGATGATTTCCGTATGATCACTGATTGGAACCGCACATTAATGCTTCTGCTTTCACTGGCAATGATTTTGGTTACCTTTACTTCATCAGTAATGGTTGGAACCATTTTGGTTCAAAAAAACAGAAAGGGAAATAACAAATGACACATTTAATACTGGCAACGCATGGAACGCTCGCTGAAAGCTATAAGCAGACAATCGCAATGATCGCCGGACACAGCGCCGCGGAAAGTCTTGAAACATTATGCATGAGCGCGGAGAAGTCGATGGCGGAGTTTGTCGAGGAGGCCAAAGCGGTATTGGCAAAAGATCCTGACGGCGATTATCTGATTCTGGCGGATATGTACGGCGCGAGTCCATGCAATTCAAGCATTTTGGCATTCAGGGAAGCGCATTATCGGGTTGTGACAGGTTTGAATTTAGGGATGGTTTTAGAGTTATTGCTTACCATGGAGAACGCTTCGTTGGAAGAACTAAGCAAGAAAGCAGCGGAAATCGGGAAAAACGGGATACAGGAGGTATATATTCCAAACTGCTAGTTTAGTTAGTCAAATGAAGTTCTTATAGAATAGGTGTTATGAAAGGAGAGGAATAAAATGACACTAGTTCAAGCAATACTGATTGCGGCATTGTATTGGCTCGACGCAGGGGAAATATTTGTACCATTTACGTACTGTTTCTGTGATCTGATGTTCGTATCAATGCTGACGGGTCTCATCTTGGGAGACATTACGACAGGCGTTATCGTCGGCGGTACGATTCAGCCATTATATCTGGCATTAACAGCAGTAGGCGGGGCATTGCCGGTCGACAAGGTCGCGGCGGGGGTTGTGACGACCTCCATGGTTATTACACAGGGTATCAGTCTTGAAGAAGGTCTGGTTATCTCATCGGCTGCCGCTTTAATCTGTGCTCAGCTTCATACAGTAAAACGTGTTGCGATGCTGTGGACGGTTCACCATGCGGATAAATGTGCCGAACAAGGCGATATCAGCGGTTTACAGCGCACATCATTAATTTACGGACCATTAATCAGAGCCGTTATCTTCTTGATTCCAATGACTTTAATTTTGAAATATGGAACAGTCAGCTTAGGTATTTTATTAAATGGTCTGCCTGCCTGGGCAGAAAATATGTTTACGGTTGCCGGCGGCATGATGCCGGCGCTGGGCTTTGCGATGACGATTATGGTTATCGGTAAGGGTAATTTGATTCCTTTCTTTATTGCTGGTTTCTTCTTCGCGCAATATTCCGGGTTGAGTTCAATTCCAGGCTGTCTGTTAGGTATTTTCCTGGCATGGCTGTATATGACATTCACGAAGGATGCCAATGATTCAGGCAATGTATTTGCGGATTTAATGAGTTTAAATAACACTGAATCACAGGGTGAACGGCTGTTAAGTAAGAAAACATTAAATAAGGTTTGGTTTAACTGGCGGATGCATATCTGTCATGTGGATAATGTTGAACGTCTTCAGGCATTGGGTATGTGCTTAACTATGGCACCGGCACTTGAGGAATTATATCCGAATGATAAGGATGCGCAGATTGATGGTTTAAAACGTCATATGCAGTTCTTTATTACTGAGAATATGATCGGCGGTATTATTCCGGGCGTAGTTGTATCAATGGAAGAAGAAAGAGCCCGTGCATTGCGTGAGGGTGATGATGAAACACAGGTAATCAGCGGTGAATTAATTAACTCAGTAAAAACCGGTATGATGGGGCCTTTTGCCGGTATCGGTGATACGCTGAATTACGCTACGATTAAACCGCTGATGGCAGCCTTCTTTATGGGCTTTGCGCAAAAGGGGTATATCTGGGCGCCGATCGTCTATGATTTACTGCTTTATATCATTTTAACTTCAGAAGGCAAGTTCATGTTTAATCTGGGCTATAAGCTGGGTACTAAATCAGCTACCAGCATCTTGCAGAACCGTGCCGTTCAAAAGATTGTGACTTTCTTCAGTATTATCGGTTTATTTGTGATGGGTGTCATGGCTGCTGAGAATGTCAGTGTCGCGTTAGGCTTAAATGTTCCTTATGGCGGTGAATTCTTAAGTCTTCAGGAAACATTGATTGACGGCATTGCGCCGGGTCTGCTTTCATTATGCGCGGTATTTGGTATTTATAAATATCTGCAAAAAGGCGGCAATATCTTAAAGGCTACACTGATTCTGCTGGGACTTTCTATCGTATTAGGCGGTTTAGGTATTTTGGCATAGCAAATTGTTAAGGAGGTGTAAATGATGAAAAAGTTTATGAATAAGGCTGAGGATTTCATACCAGAAATGCTGGCGGGATATTATGCGGCGTATCCTGATTATGTAAAACCGGTCGACGGCAATCTGCGCTGTTTATGCGCGGTTCATAAAAAGCCGAGCAAGGTTGCATTAGCTACCGGCGGCGGCAGCGGTCATCTGCCATTGTTTCTTGGTTATGTGGGCAAGGGCATGCTTGACGGCTGTGCCATCGGCGGTGTTTTTCAATCACCAAGCGCTGATGAAATGCTGAATGTGACAAAGGCAATCGATCAAGGCAGCGGTGTGCTTTATATTTATGGTAATTATAACGGTGATATTTTTAATTTCACAATGGCTGCGGAAATGGCTGATATGGAAGCCGACATTGAGGTTCGATCAATCATTGCCGGTGAAGATGCAGCTTCCGGGCCTAGAGCGACAGCGGGTGAAAAGAATGTGCGCCGCGGTGTAGCCGGTATCTTCTTTGTCTACAAGATTGCCGGTGCGGCAGCCGATCAGCTGCTGCCGTTGGATGAGGTTGAACGGCTGGCTAAAAAAGCCAGTGAGCGGGTATCTACCATGGGAGCGGCACTGACCCCCTGCACGGTACCGCGAATCGGTCATCCCAGCTTTACCATTGGTGATGATGAAATGGAAATCGGCATGGGTATCCATGGTGAAGCCGGTCTTCGCCGCGGACCTTTGCTGAGTGCGGATGCTATCGTTGAGGAAATTCTGCCGGCACTGATCGATGATTTAAAACTGAATGCTGAGGATGAGGCCGCGGTTTTGATCAACGGCTTGGGTGCTACACCTTTAGAAGAACAATATCTGATTAACCGCAAGGTAAATGAATTGTTAATGAAGTCAGGGATATCGGTTTATAGAACATATGTCGGTGAATATGCCACATCCCTTGAAATGGCTGGTATGTCGATCACACTGTTTAAACTGGACGATGAGCTGAAGCCGCTGCTTGATGCGGAAGCGGATACACCGCTGTTTAAACAATTTGGGCGGTGAGCTTATGCTGGATAAAACATTTATAGAAAAGCTTTTTAAACAATGGAATCTGATTTTTCAAGCCAATATTGAAACGCTGACCGAGCTTGATTCGGTTGGCGGTGACGGTGATTTAGGGATTGTAATGGGTGACGGGTTTAAGGCAGCCGATCAATTTGTTCATGACAGCATGGAGACTGATTTAGGCAAGCTGTTTTATCAGGCAGGCAAATGCTTCAATAATGCGGCTTCTTCCTCGATGGGTACCTTATTATCATCAGGATTTATGAATATAGGCAAAAAGCTTAAGGGTAAAACAGCTTTAGCTAATGAGGAACTGCTGCTGTTGGTGTGTGAGATGGCGGCCGGAGTCAAACAGACAGGTAAAGCTGAAGAAGGTGAAAAAACCTTCCTCGACGCGATTTATCCGGCTGCTAGGAGTATCGAAGCTAACTTAAAATCAGCACCTATTGATTTTCTGACTGCCGGATACCAAGCAGCTTGTCAGGGAGTTGATGACGCGGCCAAGATGGAAGCGAAGCATGGCCGTCTGGCTTTTCGAAAAGCGGACAGCATCGGCATCATTGATCCCGGTACCGTCGTTGCCAAGCTCTATGTTGAGGGGCTGTTGAAAACAATAGCCAGTGAACAGCAATGATCAGAAAGAAACAAATAATCTGGCTCATGAAGCTGGCAGGATTGACGCTAGCAATCTACTGGTTCATGACCCAAGGTTTAACCACAACGCTGGGACAGAGCGTCAGCCAATCTTCACCGAATCAGAACGCATTTACGGAGAATGGCTTAATGCTTGGCAGTTTGCTGCTGTTCTTTGCCCTTCTGTTGATTCATGATATTAAAGAACACAGGGCTAAGCGGCCAAAAGCAAGCCGCTGATTCATAAGGAGGCAAGATCATGTTTAAAGAATATCGCTATCCAAGCGCTAATCAGACGGATACGGTTTATGGTCTTGTCTGCTATCCAGATTCACCGATCCGCGGCTATATACAGATTATTCATGATCGCTATGACCATATTTCTCGTTATTGTGATCTAATGAAACAGCTAGCCAATGATGGTTATCTATCATTTGGCTGCGATTTGCTCGGTCATGGGAAAACAGCAGCATCATTGGGTGTCATTGAGGTGAATCATTCATGGCAGCTTATTGAGGATATTCACCAACTCTTTCTCTATGTACTCAATGACTTCAAAAAAATACCGGCAACGATCGCGGTCAATCAGTCAGATAAAAAAGGCAGCCAGACGGTTACCCATGCCGTAGAACCGATTCTGCATGGCATGCTGGGCATTGGCTTTGGCTGTGTGCTGGCTAGGAATTACATGATGAAATACAAAGATGTTAATGCGCTGATTTTATGCAGTGATGAAGGTTTTCCCGCTCACCCGCGCAGATCAGCCATGGCATGTAGGAAAGCAATGAAGGAAAAGGGCAAGAACTCTTATGCATCAGAATTAAAAGCACTGCTTGAAGAAAATAAGCAAATTTATCTTGAAGGTGAAAAGGACACACACGCCTACCGCAGCAGCAAACGTCAGGAATTACGGAAAATCAATAACGACAGTGCCTGTAATTTTGAGTATACAGTACAGGCTTATACTGAACTGCTGAATCAGCAGATGCTGATTGATCTTGAAACATGGACGGCTGCTTTTCCTAAGTATCTGCCTTTGTATATCATGGCGGGTATGCTTGATCCTATTTCTAATTATACGAAGAATATTGATTCGATGCTGATCAAATTAAAAGCATCTTCGGCTCAGAATATTTTCTATAAATATTATGCCGACAGCCGTCATGATTTATTTTTTGACAAGGATTCATCGGCTGCCATTAAAGATCTGCTGCTGTTTTTGAATAACTGTGTCAGAGCGCAGCGGGAACCATTTGAACGATTAAAAAAGCTAAACAGCAATTAGGAGGAAATCAAAATGTTAGTATCAATGCTTGAGATTATGAAGAAAGCCAAAGAAGGCGGTTATGGGGTTCTAGCCCCGAATGTATTTAATGAGGATTCAGTCAGAGCCTGCCTTGAAGCAGCAGTAGAATTGGATTCACCGGTAATTATCGATGTACTGCCAGGCAATCACAAGGATCTGGTTTCATTCGGCCGAATCGTTACCCAGTTAGCCAATGAGGTTCGTATCCCGGTAGCCTTGAATCTTGATCATGGCGATACATTTGAGGCATGCGTAAAAGCTATATACGGCGGTTTTACCGGTATCATGGTGGATCGTTCAGCATTGCCGTTTGAGGAAAATGCGAAAGAGGTCGCTTATTTTAAACGAATCTGTGAACCATTGGGAATTACGGTTGAGGCAGAATTTGGACAGATTGCTGATGGCTGTGATTATGAAGAAAAACGTGAGGAATTTTTGACCGATCCTGAGAAGGCAAAAGCTTTTGTGGAAGCCTCTGGCTGTGACTGCTTAGCGGTATCAATTGGTGAAGCTCATGGTGAATATACGAATAAGGGACCGGAAATTGACTTTGAGCGGCTTGCGAAAATTAAAGAACTGGTTGATGTGCCATTAGTATTCCATGGCGGTTCGTTCTCCGGCTTTGATAATATCGCGAAATGCTGTCAGATTGGTACCCAAAAAGTAAATATGGGAACTGATGCTTATAATTATGGCTTACAGCTGCTGATGGAGGATGGCCGTTATCCGGAAGAAAATATCGGCGCTCGTATGGCGGGTGATATTATGTGGGCTGGTTATAAAGAAAGAGTGATGGACTATATGAAAGTAACTGGTTCGGTAGGGAAGAACTGGCTCAAAATCACTGACTAAAAAGGAGGCATTATGATGGCAAAGATCGGATTAGTTAGAATCGACAGCCGATTAATTCACGGGCAGGTATGTACACAATGGCTGTACCGTACAAAGAGTAAAAAAGTATATATTATTGATGATCAGTCTGCGAAAGATCCATTTCTCTCTCAGCTATTCTCGATGGCATGTCCGGTAGGTGTTGAACTAGAAACAATATCCTGTGAAGAAGCCGGCAGACGCTGGCAGGCGAATCAGCTTGGGGAGGTTGAACCGATATTCATTCTTTTTAAAGATGTTCCCAATGCTTACCGCGCTTATATGGCAGGCTTTAATTATCCTGAGCTGCAGGTTGGCGGCATCGGCGGCGGTTTTGGCCGCAAGATTGTCATGGGCCCGATTTCCTTTGACGATGAGGATGCGAGAATGATGAACGAAATGGCCAAAGCAGGCTTAAAGGCATATTTTCAGCCGGTTCCTGATGATAAGGAAGTTTCGTGGCAGGATGTTAAGGCGAAGCATTATCCGAATTTATAAGGGAAGAAAGGAAACTATATGAAACCTGTATTTGTTAGAAAACCCACTGAGGAACAAAAGGCATTGCTGCTGGCACAGCCGACATGGGAACATGAGCCTGAAACATGGGAAGCCAGCTATGATGAGCGTGAAGAAACATGTTTAGTCATTGAAGGGGAAGCCTATGTGCAGACTCAAGATGGCATCCGCTATCACTTCGCAGCCGGGGATTTGGTTACTTTCCAGCCGAATATGGACTGCATCTGGTGTGTTGAAAAGAAAATTAAAAAGCATTATATCTTTGATATGAAATAAGCTAAAAGACAGTTCTATCGCGGATCAGCGCAAGGACTGTTTTTCTTTTCGGAGGCTGTCGCATATGATAAAATAATAAAAAAGCAGGAGGATCTTATATGCATAATGGAACGCTTTGGCTGGATCAGGACGGTAACCCAATTCAGGCGCATGGAGGCATGATCGCAAAGTTTAAAGACCGTTATTATTGGTATGGCGAGCATAAGGGAGCTGATAACTGCCCTCATCAAACACGCGTTGATGTCATTGGCATTGCCTGTTACTCATCGACTGATCTGCATACGTGGAAATATGAGGGATTGGCATTATCCGCTGATGAGCAGGCTGACAGTTATCTTCATCCAAGCTGTGTTTGTGAGCGTCCCAAGGTCATCTATAATGAATTGAATGATGAATATCTGCTTTGGTTTCATGCGGATGATGCACAGTATTATTACGCGGGTGTAGGTGTTGCCCGTTCTAAGCATCCGCAGGGACCTTTTCATGATGTCAGATTTATGCAGCCCAATCGCCTTGACAGCCGGGATATGACATTGTTTAAAGATCAAAATGGCAAAGCGGTATTAATTCACAGCTCCAATTACAATAAAACGATGGTACTGGCGGAATTAAATGACGCTTATGATGATGTCACCGGTTTTTATACTTCGGCACTCATCGATCAGGAACGCGAGGCGCCGATACTCTTTAAGAAAGCCGATACCTATTACATGATTACCTCAGGCTGTACTGGCTGGCATCCCAACGCAGCGCTTTATGCTAAATCAAACCATCTGTACAGCGGCTGGAAGCTGATTGACAATCCATGCTCAGGCAAGAATTACCGCAAAACATTTAATGCTCAGGCATCTTATGTGTTTGAAAGCGATGGGCAGTACATACTTATGCTTGATCATTGGCAGCCTGATGATTTGCAGCATTCAGGATACAGCTTTTTGCCAATCACTTTTACTGAAGATGGCTTTGAGGTAATCTGGCAGGATCAATTTTAAATAAATCATTTGCGCTTTTTCATTGAATATAGGGTATAATCAAGTTATAGAACGTAGGAGAGTAAGAATTATGAAAGTACTTGTATTTGGATCATTAAACATTGATACTATTTATAAGCTGGAGCATATCGTGCAGCCAAACGAGACAATCTGCGCTTCCGGCTGTGAAATCTCAGCAGGCGGTAAGGGATTGAATCAGGCAATGGCATTTGCCAAAACCGGACTGCCAGTCTATATTGCCAGCAATCTTGGAAGAAATGGACAGGTATTAGCCGATACGCTGAAAAGCGGCAATGTTGATATATCACTGCTGAACCATGTCGATGAAGACAGCGGGCAGGCAATTATTCAGGTGGATAAGGCAGGCAATAATGCAATCATTGTCAGCGGCAACTGCAATGAGCATATCAGTGAAGCATATATTGATTCAGTGCTGCCGCATTTTGAAAAGGGAGATATTCTGGTTATTCAAAATGAAATTAACAACCTTCATTTAATTATTGAAAAAGCTAAGGCTGCCGGTTTGATCATTGTGTTTAATCCTTCGCCGTATAATCATGTGATTGAGACATTGCCGATGGATAAGATTGATTATTTGTTTATTAATGAGGTAGAGGGAAGACAGCTGAGCGGTTCTGATAATGAAAAAGAGATTCCACGGCTGATTTTGGAAAGATACCCGGCAGTCAAGGTGATTCTGACATTGGGAGAACGCGGGGCTGTCTATGCTGATGAAAATCAATATGTCTATGAACCGGCGATTAAAACAGAGGTTGTGGATACTGTGGGTGCCGGCGATACATTTACCGGTTACTTTATCTATGGCATCATGAGCCGTAAGTCAGTAAAGGAATGCCTGAACATGGCATCGACTGCCAGCTCAATCGTTATTGGCAGACATGGTGCGGGTAATTCAATTCCAACCTTGGATGAGGTAGAAAAGGCGCTGTAATATAAACAAAAAGGTTTCAACCTGTTATATGGCTGAAACCTTCTTTTTGATTATTCAATCATTTCACCTTTTGCGTTAAAGCTGTAAGCATTACCTTGAATAGTAACATTCTGTTGATTCTAAATCAATAAAAGCCTCACATTCATGAGGCCTAGGCTTTATTTACTTGTATATTCAATCAGCACAGTTTCCCCCATTTTAGCTTGGCCGCCGGTATGAAATGCTGTCAGTTCATAATCATTGTGATTCATGATAATCATCGGCGTCGTTAGTGAGATACCCTTTGACTTAACAAAATCAGTATCAACCTTGATGATTGGATCACCTGCTTTTACTTCTGTATTTACATCCACAAGTGCGCTGAAGCCTTCACCGCCCAGATTTACTGTATCCAAACCAATATGCACAAGCAATTCCAAACCGTCTGCCAGCTTCATACCAAACGCGTGTCTTGTTTCCGGTATTAATACGATTGTGCCATCCGCTGGTGCCGCAACGATATTGCCTTCTGGAATGATCGCAATCCCTTCACCCATCATCTTCTGCGCAAAGACTGGATCATCAACCTCACTTAAATCAATCACCTTGCCATCTACCGGCGCTGTCAGCGTCTTAACCGTATTCTTTTCTTTTTTTAAAAAGTTGAACATATTTTCCTCCTAGGGTTAAAAAAGGCATGAGCGCTATCAAAGAAATAGAACTCATGCCTGATTTAACAGTAACATTGTTGCCACTATCTTAAATTTTTCAAACGTGTTTGTCAACCCCTAAAAGCTTAAAATCAAAAAAATAAATATTTTTCCTGAAAGCGTTGACAAACGAGATTGGATTGGCTATAATCAAACCGTAATCAAGGATTGTTACTGTTAAGCAGGCAAGACCGAACATGAAGGTATACTACTTTTTTGTTTGGTTTTTTTATTTATCGGAGGGAGATTTGTATGAAAGTACTTCGTGTATTCAATAACAACATAGTGGCCACTAGAACCGACGATAATAAAGATGCGATCGCTCAGGGTGCCGGCATTGGTTTTCAAAAGAAGCCCGGTGATACGATTGATGCGGAAAAGATTGAACGGATGTATTATATCCTTGATGAACATATGAGTAAGTTTAATGAATTATTTGATCAGACACCGATTGAGTATTTCCAAATTGCTGAAATGATTATGGAAGAGGTTAAGAAACAGCTGCATGTGAATCTCAGCAATCAGATCGTAATCGCGCTCACTGATCATATCTACTTCGCTGTTCAGCGTCAGCAGGAGGGAGTACAGCTTCCCAATCTGATGATCAGTGAAATCAGAACGATGTATCGGGATGAATATAAGCTTGCACTTTGGTCATTGAATATTATCGAACAGATTACCGGCATCCGCCTTGATGAAGATGAAGCGGGTTATATTACGATGCATATCGTCAATGCGACAATGCAGAGTACAACCGATAAAACTACAAGTATTCTGCTGTTTACTAAAGGTGTGCTTGATGTGATTCGTCAGGAATTTAATATTAAGCTTGATCCGGATCAGCTGGATGCGGCAAGATTAATGACGCATTTAAAGTTTTTGGCTCAGCGTATCTTTCAGGGTGAAAGCAGTGAACTGAATGAGGTTGAGGATATGTATGATCTGCTGATAAAAAAGGATGACCGATTAAAGAACTGTATCATTAATGTCACTACTTATATCGAACAGACATTTAATTATACATTATCAAGACAGGAGCAGGTGTATCTGATGATTCATTTGCTTAAAGTAGTAAAATAGAAGGATTGTTACTGATAAGCAGGCAAGACCTATAAGATGAACCTTTATAAAAGGGGATTTTATAGGTCTTTATTTTATTTATAACATTATTTAAAGGAGAAAAATGATGAAAGACAAAATTATGGGAGTAATGGAGAAATTCTCCAAAGCAATGGTTCAGCCGCTCAGCTATATCTCAGTAGCGGGTATGATTCTGGTTATCGGCGTATTGCTGACCAACACAACAATTACCGGCATGCTGACATTCTTACAGGCAGCGCCGATTCAGTTAGCGGGTAATTTACTATATCAATGTATCATGGCAATTATCAATAACCTCGGTTTAATCTTTGCCGTAGGTATTGGGGCTGCTTTAGCGAAGAAGGAAAAGCATCAGGCGGCTATGGTTGGTCTGCTTGCATATATTATGTTCCTGACAGCTAATAATGTAACCTTGTCAACCAATGGCTTGTTGGCTGAACCAAGTGCGATGCTTGGCCTTTACGGTACTGGTCAATCAACGGTATTGGGAATGCAGGTTACCGATATGGGTGTATTCAGCGGTATCATTCTTGGCTGTCTGACTGGTTATGTATTTAATAAAACATGTGAAGCCCGCTTCAAAGGCTATTGGGCGATGTATTCAGGAACTCGTTTCAGTTTTGCATGCATGGTTGGTGTTTCAATTCTGTTTGGTTTTGGCTGTACTTATGTTTGGCCATTTGTACAAAGTGTGATCACGGCCTTAGCACAGGTTATCGCTAATTCAGGTGAATTTGGTTTATTCTTATATGGTATGCTTGAACGTCTGTTGATTCCAACTGGTCTTCATCATTTAGTCTACGCGCCATTCCAGTTTGGTGATCTTGGCGGTACGCTGGCATTAGGTGAAACAACAGTCGTTGGTGCTTATCCAATCGTTATGACTGAACTGCAGATGGGTGTGCCATTCTCTGATTCAATCTATTACATGGGTACGGGTCTTGCGAAGACATTCGGTTATATCGGTATCTGCGCAGCCTTCTACTTTACCGCTTATCCGGAGAATAAAAAGAATATTAAAAATATATTGATTCCATTAGTAATGACGGCTTCACTGGCTGGTATTACGGAACCGATCGACTTCATGTTTGCCTTCACCGCGCCGCTCTTATTCCTTGTGCATTCAGTAATTGCCGGTACATTCTTAGCCTTGCTGAAAGTATTTAATGTTCACGCGATGAGCACTGGTTTAATCAATGGCTTTGTCATGAATCTGGCTGCCGGTATGGAAAGAACAAACTGGCCGGTATTCTATCTCATCGCTGCGGCTGAAATTGTTGTCTATTTCTTAGTCTTTGTTTTCCTGATTAAGAAATTCAAGCTGCATACACCGGGCCGTGAGGAAAAGGTGCTGGAGAATAACGAACAAGCATCAACATCAGCTGCCGGCAGTGCGATGGCTGAAGCACAGATCATGGCGATTATTGAAGGCTTAGGCGGCAAAGCGAATATCAAGGGTGTAGAAAACTGCTTCACACGTCTGCGTGTTGATGTGGCAGATATGGCATTAGTGAATGAAGCGAAAATTAATGAAACAAAAAACAGCGGCATTGTGAAACGCGGCAATAATGTACAGATTATCTATGGTTTGGAAGTACCGCAGATCCGCAAGGCTGTTGATGAAAAGCTTGCGTCATTATAAAAAAGAAAGGTGGAAATTAAAATGATTATTACTATTGTAGGCGGCGGCAGCACATTTACGCCGGGTATTGTTACTTCGATTGCATTAAGACAAAAAGAATTAGGTGTTACAGAAGTTCGTTTATATGATATTGACGGAGAACGTCAAAGCAAGGTGGGTGTTGTTGTTGACTGGATTTTAAAGGATATGAAATCTCCGATCAAATTAACGGTTACCACAGACAAAAAAGAAGCTTATACAGACGCGAAATTTATCTTTGCGCAAATGCGTGTCGGCAAATATGCAATGCGTGAACAGGATGAAAAAATTTCCTTGCGTCATGGTGTTGTAGGACAGGAAACATGCGGCTGCGGCGGTATGGCTTATGGTCTGCGTACTATTTTCCCAATGATTGAAATGATTGATGATGTAGAGAAATATGCCGCAAAGGATCATTGGATTTTAAACTATTCCAACCCGGCAGCTATTGTGGCAATCGCTTGCCAGAAGCTGAGACCTAATGCACGGATTATCAATATCTGTGATATGCCGATCGCAATTATTGAAATGATCGGTAAATGCGTTGGTATTAAGGATTACACAAACATTGATGTTGATTACTTTGGTTTAAATCACTTTGGCTGGTTTACCCGCATGGAATATGAAGGCCGTGATGTAGCGGCAGAAATCCGTGCTTATGCGAAGGAACACGGTATCCTGCTGCCTAAGGAGCATATTGAGGCGCTTAAGAAGCATGAAGCAACGGGGGATCGTCATGCCAACCAGTCTTGGATCAAGGTATGGACAAACGCAGCCCGTTTGATGGAATTATGTCCGGAATATATTCCTAATACTTATTTGACTTACTATTTATTCCCGAAGGAAAATGTTGAACATTCAGATCCGAATCACACCCGCGCTAACGAAGTAATGGAAACTCGTGAAAAGGCATTGTTTGAAGGAGTTGACCGTTATCTGGCAACGGGTGAAATTGATAAAAAGGTATTCTATGCCGGTGCGCACGGAAACTTCATCGCTGATTTAGCCGTAGCACTCTTAGGTGATGAGAAGAAGAAATTCATCATCATTGAACCAAATAACGGCAAGGTGCCAAATCTGCCGGATGATACAATGATTGAATTACCAGCATGGATCACTAAGAACGGTCCTGAATTGATTGGTATTGAACCAATTTCCACTTTCTATAAAGGTATGATTGAACAGCAGAACGCTTGTGAGCATCTGCTTGTGGAAGGGGCAATCGAAGGTTCTTATACAAAAGTGCTTCAGGCGTTTGCACTGAATAAAACAGTGCCGTCAATTGAAGTGGCTAAAGAAGTGCTTGATGAAATGATCGAAGCAAACAAGGCTTACTGGCCTGAATTAAAATAAGCGAAAAGGTTGGTTTTAGGAGATATACTCTTAAAATCAACCTTTTGTTTTAGTATGAAAATAGTTAACTCAGAAGTTTGCTGTTGGTTGGCGCTGAGTCTTCATCCGCCTTTTCTTTATCAACTAAGGAAATCGTTTGGGCATCTCTGCGGAAAACGTGGAAGTTTGCCCATGAAATTGGGCTGGCTTCAAATTCTGCCTGCGCAGCATCAAGGACAGCGGACAGATCCCAAGCGATAAAATCAAGATAACCGCAGTATATGCCGGTCGCACCGCCGGTAAAGGTAACCGCATGTTCACCAGCACTTTTTAAAATAGCGGCTTCAATCATATCTCTGAAATCAAGTACAGCATTCTTTGGTGCATCATTAAAGGCATCCAGTGAGTAACAGAAGAAGCCGGGTACCGCACCATCCTTATGGAAAGCATCCATCGTCTGATGTTCATGATTCAGATATTCATTGATCAAATTCGGACAGCGGGTGGACCCAACATAGACATCCATGCGCCAATCCGCCTTTATGTCATTATCCGGATCAAGCTGATAACCGATATAGCTTCGTTCTAAATAGACTTCAGCACTGAACTGTAAATCAAAACCTTTTTCAGCCAGTAAATCCGGCAGCTTGGCAAGGGAATGAGCCGCCTCTGCTTTTGGTTTGCCGATTACTTCAAACTCATCAATCAGCATCATAGCATTAATTTCACCCAGCGTCTGATCAGTGAGTACGGATAAAAACCACCAAGCCCGGCCTTCATCCGCTTCAAGCAATTTTACTAAAGCTTCACAATATAAAGTCAGGTCAATTTTTCTTTTATCTGTGACATTAATCCAAACCTGCACATCATCGGCGCTGATTTGAATATCTTCATAACGCAGGGCAAAACCATTGGAAGCCTGTCTGCCTACCCATATATTCCATTGCGGCAAAGATGGTGCTTGACGCTTAAAATAGACTAGCTTGAATAAGGTACTGAAATTACCTTCCGGTGAGAGAATTAATTCATATTGCTTTCCATTAAAACCTAGTTCAAATGCGATATCCTCAAATGCTAATGAGAGAATGGCATGACATTTTTCCATTAATTGTTCACTGACCTCATCTCGATTACGCACATCCATCAGGCTGCGCAGTTCAGCCTCACCTTCAATAAATGCCTGCCAGCATTCAGCCGTGCGCTGACTGAAATTCTTGCGGAAACGGGGCATCGTCAAACATTTGCGGCAGCTTCGGATAAAGGCCAGTGTATCCTCATCATTTGGACGGGCTGCCAGCGCCTGTTCAAAATAAGGCAGTGCATTATATTCCTGATCTAAGTAATAATAGGCATAACCTATGCGAAAATTCCAAAAGTGATCACCTTTAAAATATTCTTCATGCGGTTTCAGCAGCGCAATTGCTTTCTTAAAAAGAGAACGGTCTTCAGTGGCCGCTAAATTATTGTAGGCTCGGGCTAATTCACTGTCTAATTCGGGTGTGCGTTCATTTGAAGGCAAGGCTTCAATCGCTTCAATGATTTTATTATATTCATCGTTTTCATGCCAAATCTGGCACTGTTCTAAGATGTTCATAGTTTTTTCTCCCAGCTGTGTGCTTGATAAACATAGTCGATTGATTTCATTCTAATATTCATATCACGGATTGTCAAGGGTTGCGCGAAGGCTGTCGACAGTACCTGAATATCTCCAAAATTGCTGCTGATTTATGACAAAATACAAAATAATGGCTGATTATTTGAAGGTTAACGAAAGTTTGACAGCTAATGAATAAAAAATTGACAAAACTATCACAAAAGGTCTTGTTTTTTTATTAACAACTGCTATAATAATATTACAGTGAACGTGTTCACTTAAATTCAGGAGGGACATATGAAGAAAGGTATATTAGTTGGTATCTCGGCATTGATGGCCTTAAGTTTAGGCGCTTGTTCAACACCGGCAGAGAAGCCGGAAGAACCGAAAGCAGGTTATACGGCAGGTACTTTTACAGGTACATCCAGAGGTATGAAGGGCGACATGAATGTTGATGTAACCTTCAGCGATTCCGAAATTACGAAGATTGAAATTACGACAACCAATGATACATATGGTGTTGGTTATGGGTTAGACATGACACCTTATGAAACATTGCCAGGCAAGATTCTTGAAACACAGTCCTTAAATATTGATGCAATTACTGGTGCGACGATTACGAGTAATGCAATTTTGAGTGCTGTCGGTGATGCAGTAAAACAAGCTGGCGGTGATGTTGACGCGTTAAAGGCAGTGGAAGTTGAAAAGGCAGCGGCAAAGGATGAAACATTAGATGCTGATGTTGTTATCGTAGGTGCCGGCGCAGCGGGTATGAGTGCGGCTTTAGAAGCATCCAATGCTGGCGCGAAGGTTATTATTCTTGAAAAACAAGGTATCCCAGGCGGTGCGACTACACTGAGCGGCGGTAAATTACTGGCAGCAGGTACTGAATTCCAGGAAGCTGCTGGTTTTGAAGGTGATACACCGGAAGCATTATATGATTATCTAAAGGGTGTCGGCGGTGATCTGATCGATGATGAAAAGCTTCATGAATTTACAGATAATGCGCTGGGTGATTTTAATTGGCTGATTGATAACGGCGTAGTTGTTAAGGATGTGGAACCAATTCATTCATCAATTACTCCTTGGCGTGTACACAATACGCTTGAAAAAGCGGGTATGACAAACGGCAACGGCGGTTTGATTACTGTACCATTAGTGAAGGCAGTTCAGGCTACTGATGCTGAAATTAAATATAATGTATCAGCAAATGAATTATTAACAAATGAAAATGGTGATGTTGTAGGTGTTGTAGGTGTTAAGCCTGACGGCTCAAAGGTAACGGTTAACGCGAAGTCAGTAATTATCGCAACTGGCGGTTATGCGCAGAATAAAGAAATGATTTCTCGTTATCCATCAGCTGAAGGCTATGTAACTTCAGTTCCTAGAGGTAATGTCGGTGATGGTCTTACTATGAGTGAAGCTGTCGGCGCGCAGATTTTCAATGCACCAAGCACACAAATCGTATTTACAAGCTTTACAAGCGGTGTCGGCATCAATGAAGAAGCAGGCTTAATCGTAAATGAAAAAGGCGAACGTGTTGTTGATGAATTCACTTATCAATATCATGTAGCTGAAGCGTTAGTTAACTCTGGCAGCAAGATCGGCTGGTATATCGCAAGTGCTAATGATCCAGCGCCAACAGTACAATACGCAATGACTTTAGATTCAACATTAAAAGCTGAATCAGCGGAAGAATTAGCGGCACTGATGGGTGTTGATCCTACAACATTCGCATCAGCAGTAGCACGTTACAATGAATTATGCGCGGCTGGCAATGATGAAGATTTCGGCAAACCAGCTGATAAAATGAATGCTCTTGAAGGTACAATTTATGCTATCGAAATGAAACCGGTTGTTACGGTAACTTACGGCGGTCTGGTAACTGATGTGGAAGCTCAGGTACTTGATACAAACAATACGCCGATCAAGGGTCTGTATGCGGCAGGTGAGGTTGCCTTTACTGGCTTATTCGGTACTGAATATCCTTGCTGCGGTATGGCTATCGGATCAGCTGTACGTTTTGGACGGATTGCGGGTATCAATGCTGCAAAATAGTTAAAAATAAGGTATAATAAATCTGCTAAAGAAAAGCTGTCGGCATCGGCAGCTTTTACTTCTAAGGATAGGAGTGATTTTATGGGTATCCGAGATGAACAGAAGAAAGAAACTTACCGAAAAATTCATCAGGCAATTACTGAATTGGTAAAAGAAAAGAATTATGATTCAATCACAATCAGAGAGATTTGTCTGAAGGCGGATATTTCGATTGGTTCTTATTATAAGCATTTTAATTCCAAGGATGATATCATTGTCCAGCAGTCAATGAAAAGCTCACTGCATACCCGTGAAGAAATTGCGCCGAGGCTGAATCGTGAAACTGGCTTGGCTAACCTTGAGGTCTATCTTGAGATGCAGAATGAATTGCTGAATGGCAATGATGTCGAATGGCTGCGTGAGATTTTCCGAATCTATCTCTATCATCGCGCGGATACAATGCCGGATAAAAACAGCATTAACTATCAGGTGCTGAAAAAGGTTGTCGGCGCCGGTCAAAAAGACGGCAGCATCCGCAAGGATATACCCGCTGATGAATTGGCGTGGATCGTATTAAAAATGATTATCGCTAACTATTTCTGTTACTGCATGCAGGAAGGGGATTTCAATTTGGGTGAGGTTATGATTAAGGAGATACTTGCATTGTGCAGAGGAAGCAAGTATTAGGTTGGGTTTTCACTCCATAAAAATGTGCATATGCACATAAAATTTAAGTGAACATTGGAATTCAGAGCAATAAGCTGTTTAATACTTCCTCAAATTGCAGCATGAACTGTACTTCATCAAGAAGCAGATAATACTTCCAACAATCCTTAATAAACTTGAAGCACACCTTGAGATCTCTTAATTCCTCATTCTTAATGCTGTTTAGGGTAATCTCAATGATATGACCGGCATCAACATCATTCTCCAATAAGTATCTCTTAAATATAGTAAACAGCAAAAAAAATTTACCGCATCTGCAAATACCGGTAAATTTTTTAATCATTCCGTTATCTTATTTATCATTCAGCTGCTGCAAGTAAGATGATGAAGGTTACTGATAGCGGCCTTTTTTCTATATAAAAGCCCATTAATGAATGGGCTAAATTACACACTTTATATGAGTTGACTGCATTTTGCAGCTAATGCCACAATTTTCTCATAGATTGTATCGATCACTTTATTAAATTCTTCATCATTTTTTTCTGTTGGATCATCAAGTCCCCAATCTTCCTGATATTTGCATCGAATAGCAGGACATTTAACATTGCATCCCATAGTAATAACAATATCGATAGGCGGCAGTTCTTCGATGAGCTTTGAATATTGTGTTGCCTCCATATCAATTTGATATCTTTCTTTCATCAGACGTACTGCATCCTGATTGATTTGCGGCTTGGTTTCTGTACCGGCAGAGTAACTTTCAAAAGCATCAGCAGCCAGCTTTTTGCCAAGTGCTTCAGCGATTTGACTGCGGCAGGAATTATGCACACAAATAAATGCTGCCTTTGGTAAATGTTCCATTCCTAGATACCTTTTAAAATATCTTTTACTTCTGTCACGGATAATACTTTGCCATAGGCTACGACTTTGCCATCAACTACTAAAGCTGGTGTGGACATAACCCCATAGCTGGCAATTTGCGCAAAATCGGTAATATGCTCAATCGAATAATCTAACGCTAATTCTTCAACCGCTGTACGGACAGCTTTCTCTAAGGCTTGGCATTTTGCGCAGCCAGAGCCTAAGATTTTAATACCTTTATCCGATTTCAGCTTCTCCGCCTCCGCAATAGCATCAACATTACAATTACAGCAAGTTTTTTCTTTTTCTTTCTTTTTGAATAATTTCATTTTAACTACCTCCGATTTATTAAATTAAGAACCCATGAAACAGATTAAATAGATAACCGACAGCAATAATGCCTAACGTGCAAATCACGATAAATAAAGTTAATAGTTTAGGCTTTACGGCTTTCTTGAGCATAATTATTGATGGCAGGCTTAATGTTGTTACCGCCATCATAAATGTCAAAATTGTACCTAACTGCGCGCCTTTGGCAAGCAATGCCTCCGCCACTGGTATCGTACCGAAAATATCGGCATACATCGGGATGCCCACCAGTGCAGCTAATACAACACCCAAGGGGTTATTGCTTCCCAAGACGGTTTCAATCCAGCTCTCTGGTATCCAGTTATGGATAATAGCGCCAATACCTACACCTACTAATATATAAGGAAATACCTTTTTAAATGTTTCCGCAACCTGTTCTTTGGCATATTGCACCCGCTCCTTTTTGGTAAGCGCCGGTGAACTGATGTCTACATTACTAGCATGGTATACAAAATCCTCGACGTACTTTTCCATGTGCATCTTTTCAATCAAGGTGCCGCCAACTACTGCAATGACCAAGCCGATAAGGACATAGGCAATCGCAATCTTTACGCCAAAAATGCTCATCAGTAAGACAAGACTTCCTAAATCAACCATTGGCGAAGATATAAGAAATGAAAAGGTAACGCCTAATGGCAATCCTGCGCTTGTAAAGCCAATAAACAAGGGAATTGATGAACATGAACAAAAGGGTGTTACGGTACCCAGCAGGGCAGATAGGATATTTGCCTTAATGCCATGAAATTTACCGAGTATTTTCTTACTTCTTTCCGGTGGAAAATAACTCTGGATATAAGAGATAAAGAAAATTAACAGGCATAATAAGACGGTAATCTTAATCACATCATAGATAAAGAACTGCACACTGCCGCCTAATTGACTGTTGATATCCAATCCCATTGCTGATAAAACGTCACCGAGCAAGGTGTTTAACCATTTCATGCCTAATAGCTGATCTTGAAGAAACAGCCAGATAGTTTTAATTGTTTCCAAAATAATCACTTCCTTCATATCAAAGTATTTTGATATATATTGGTTTTATAAAAGCCATCCGAAGATGACCTCTATTCACCACATTTTAAATATGTTTTTGATTCAGGCATTGTCAGTTCTATAAGACGCTTTGCGGCATACTCACTGCCAGCTTGACTAAGACTGTAATGAGTCCATTTACCGTCTTGTCTGCTGGTTACAATACCAGAGTCACAAAGTATTTTCATATGATAGGATAAAGCCGATTGTCCAATGTTCATGGCCTGAATTAAAACACATGCGCACTTTTCACCACTTTTTAAATGATTTATAATAGCCAGCCGTTTTTCATCACAGAGTGCTTTAAATATTTTGGCGTCACTTGAATAATCAGTCATTTTATCACTCCTCAAATCAAATTATTTTGATATAAAAATCATAACTGATATTAAAAGCTTTGTCAATGACATATCAAAAATAATTGATGTGATAAAGCATATAGATCGAATTATATACAAAAATAAACGTAGTTCTTGAAAGCTTCATAAAGCGCTGGTCAATGTGAATGATCATTCTAAGAATAAAAAAGGATTCATTTTAACATTCATTGAATCCTTTCTGTGTAATCTAAATATTATAAATAACAGCAGATTAACTGCTTTTACATTCTGATTATTATATTCTTATTTTGATGTGAAAAAAGCGTCATTTTTGGTAAGCAGATACAAACAATATTGATTCATACTTATGCCTTCTTTCTTAGAATGTTCTGCAAGTGATTTATGCAAACTGCGTGGTATACGCAATTTAAACTGTCCGGAATAATCTTCAAGTGAATCTGGTTCATAAATTTCTATTCCTTCTTCCAACGCAGCTTCAAGCCATGCTTTCTTAGCATCTTGAGCATTGATTATAGCATCTTGCACAGTATCACCACAGGTAATACATCCAGGTAAATCAGGATAGGATAATACATATCCTCCTTCATCCTTATTTTCTACAATTTCCATGCGATAGGACAATGCCATGTAATCATTTAACTTCTTCATTATTCCTCCTATTTATCCTATTTATATTATATATGGTGTCAATTATTATTTGATTATAGGGAAAAAATAAATTTCAATCAGCTAATTTAAGTCATTCTATCAGCTATTGATTTATTAGCTGGTTCATTGGATCACTCTCATCAGCCACCATAGATTTTCCTTTTATCGCCATTTATGTTAAAATAATTAATACATAATAAAAGGGGGAGTTAAATGCGAAAGGTTTGTCGTTATGGCTTATCAATCAGCCTGCTGGTACTGATTGATCAATGCATTAAATTATTTATTGACCGCTACTGGTTTAACTCTACGTTTACCATCATCAATAACTTGCTGCGTTTTCGTCCGATTATCAATGTGAATTTATCGTGGGGCGGCAATTATTTTACCTTTCTCAGCAATCCATGGGTCGCGAATATTCTCAATATCATCGTCATCATAATTGTACTGGTAAGTTTTTATCATTATAAACAGACATTGAATAAATATGAGCCGTGGGCAACAATTGTATTTGTACTTTTAATGGCTGGCAGTATTTGTTCATTAATTGACAAATTATTTTGGGGCGGCAGTCTTGATTTTATCCAGATTCCTTTATTTTTTACCTTTGATTTAAAGGATTGCTACTTAAGCTTGGCGGTGTTGATTTTTGTATTTTTGAGTATGTATCACGAACGCTGCAAACGGTAAGAAAACGCTTTCAATTTTGGTTGACCGCATATCTTCATCATGGTAAGATTATACTAGAAAAGAAGCTAACCAACATATCGGATGAAGGATATGGGAGAGACCGTAGGGCGCCGAAGGGGCAGTTGCAAATAAACTCTCAGGCAAAAGGACCATATCCAGACGAAACTCTGGAAAGACAAAAACACCGACGAAGCAACTTCTAAGGAAGGAAATCTTTCAGGTAAAAAGACAGAGATGCATAGTTTTTCTATGTGTCTTTTTTTGTTGGAGCGGAAAGGTGAGCTATGGAATTAAAAACTCCGTTATATGAAACACATTTAAGCATTAAAGGAAAGATGGTTCCTTTTGCCGGTTATTTGATGCCGGTGCAGTATGAGCATGGCATTCTGGCAGAGCATAAAGCGGTCAGAGAACAATGCGGTTTATTTGATGTATCCCATATGGGAGAAATAGTTTGCAGCGGTAAAGATGCTTTGCTTAATATCAATTATCTGCTGAGTAATGATTTCACAGAAATGGAAGCCGGCAGCTGCCGGTATTCACCGATGTGTAATGAACAGGGCGGTGTTGTTGATGATTTGATTGTTTATAAGCTTAATGATGAAACTTATTTTATCGTTGTTAATGCATCGAATAAGGATAAGGATTATGCATGGATGAAGGCCCATCAGCAGGGTAAAGTGGAATTTAAGGATTTATCAGGAGATATTGCTCAGCTGGCATTACAGGGGCCAAAGGCGGAGGCCATTTTGAGCCGGTTATGCACAGAATTGCCGGATAAGTATTATAGCTTTAAAGCTAATGTGGATGTCGGCGGGCTGAAGGCGCTGGTATCACGGACAGGATATACGGGTGAAGATGGTTTTGAGATTTATCTGGCGAATAAGGATGCGGCAGCTTTATGGGAAATGCTGATGCAAGAAGGGCAAGCAGATGGTTTGCTGCCATGTGGCTTGGGAGCTCGTGATACACTGCGGCTGGAAGCGGCGATGCCATTATATGGGCATGAGATGAATGATGAGATTACCCCATTAGAAACTAATTTGAAGTTTGCGGTTAAATTAAATAAAGCAGCTTTCATCGGCAAAGAGGCTTTGCTGGCACAGACGGTTAAACGGACAAGAGTGGGCTTAAAGGTTATTGGCCGCGGTATTGTACGGGAAGCCATGCCGGTGTATAAAGAAGATCAAAAGATTGGGGTTACAACATCTGGAACCATGTCGCCGACCTTAAATGCCGCAATTGCTATGGCATTGATTGATAAGGAATATAAAGAAATGGGTACAAAAGTGGAAGTTGAGGTAAGGGGACGCCGTGTAGAAGCGGAAATTGTCCGTCTGCCTTTTTATAAAAAATAACAAGTCCAAGGAGGAACTAACAATGAAGGTTATTGAAAATTATTTTTACACAAAATCACATGAATGGATTCAATTGCTTGAGGATGGCACTGCTTTAATCGGATTAAGTGATTATGCCCAAAATGAATTAGGCGATCTGGTCTTTGTAAATCTGCCGGAAGTCGGCGATGATTTAATTGTCGGTGAAATGTTTGCGGATGTAGAATCAGTAAAAGCCGTTTCTGATGTATTTGCACCTATTAACGGTAAAGTTTTAGAAATTAATAAGGAACTTTTAGACGCACCGCAGAAGATTAATGAAGATCCATACGGCGCTTGGTTTGTTAAAGTGGAGGGTGATGTTAAGCCTGAAACATTATTGGATGCAACCGCTTATCAGGAATATCTAACTGAGTTGGAGGCATAGGCGTTTTATGGGTAATTATGTACCTAATACAGCACAGCAGCAAAAGGCGATGCTTGAAGCAATCGGCATGGCAAGCTATGATGAATTGTTTTCTGTTATTCCTGATTCTGTCAAGCTGGATCACCTCGATCTGCCTGAAGGTCTCAGTGAATTAGAGGTTCAGCACTTGATTACTGTGTTAGCTGCTAAAAATACGGTATATCCAACAATTTTTAGAGGTGCTGGTGCTTATCGTCATTATATTCCGGCAATTGTTAAGAATGTAATCAGCAAAGAGGAGTTCATTACTGCTTATACGCCTTATCAGGCTGAAATCAGTCAAGGGATTCTGCAGTCAATCTTTGAGTATCAGACAATGATCTGTGAACTGACCGGTATGGATGTCAGCAATGCTTCTGTTTATGATGGCGCCAGCGCGGCAGCTGAGGCAGTGGGTATGTGCTGTGAGCGTAAACGTCAGAAAGTAGTTGTTTCCGCAGCGATTCATCCGCAGACACTGGCAGCGGTTGAAACTTATTGCTGGGGCAAGGATCGTGAGGTTGTGGTAATTCCAGAACGTGACGGCATTACGGATTTAGCGGCATTGTCAAACTTGCTAGATGAAGCATGTGCCTGTGTTTTGATTCAGCAGCCCAATTATTATGGTCATTTAGAACCTTGTGAAGAGATATCAGCGCTTGCTCATCAGGCGGGTGCTAAGAGTATTATGAGCTGTAATCCAATCATGCTTTCCATCTTGCCGACACCAAGAGAATGCGGTGCTGATATTGCCGTTGGTGAAGGACAGCCTTTGGGTATGTCTTTGGCTTTTGGCGGGCCATATCTTGGATTTATGAGTACGGTTGAAGCCATGGGCCGCAAGCTGCCGGGACGAATTGTCGGTGAAACGGTGGATGTCGAGGGTAAACGGGCTTATGTGTTAACACTGCAGGCTCGTGAACAGCATATCCGGCGTGAAAAAGCTTCCAGTAATATTTGTTCCAATCAAGCATACTGCGCGTTGAACGCGGCTGTTTATATGGCAGCGATGGGTGCTTCTGGTATGCAGGAAGCTGCCAGTCAGTGTATTTCTAAAGCTCATTATCTGATGAAACAGTTGGTGAATAGTGGTCTTGAACGTATTTATCCGCAGGAATTCTGTCATGAATTTGTACTGCGTTCACCAATTCCATGTACGATACTTTTAAAGGCATTAAAGGAAAAAGGTATTTTGGGCGGTTTGCCGCTGAATGAATTTGATCTGCTATGGTGCGCTACGGAAATGAATACCAAGGAAGAAATGGATCAATGCGCAGAGACGGTGAAGGAGGTGCTGAATCATGCGTTTACTCTTTGATTATGAAAATCAGCAGAAACAAAGCACTTATCTTCCTAAATGTGATGTGGAGAGGACGGAATTATCACTTAAACGCAAGCAGAAGCTGCATCTGCCGGTTTTGTGTGAAAATGAAATCAGCCGTCATTATACCGAATTAGCAAAGCAGACACATGGCGTCAATGATGGCTTCTATCCACTTGGCTCCTGCACGATGAAGTATAATCCTAAAATTAATGATGTCTTGGCAAGTCTTGGCGGTTTTACTGAAATTCATCCGCTGCAGGATCTTGAAAGTGTGCAGGGCTGTCTGGAATTGATGAAGCAGACGGAAAAAGCACTTTGTACGATTACTGGTATGGATGCGATGACTTTTCAGCCCGCGGCCGGTGCGCATGGTGAGTTCTGCGGCTTGCTGCTGATTAAGAAATATCATGAAATGCGCAATGACTTAAAACGTAACAAAATTATTATTCCTGATTCGGCTCATGGCACTAATCCGGCAAGTGCAAGTATGGCGGGCTTTAAGGTTGTCACGATTGCTTCTAAAGAAGACGGCTGTGTAGATCTTGATGCATTGCGTCAGGCAGTTGGTGAGGATACCGCTGGTTTAATGCTGACTAATCCGAATACGGTGGGTTTATTTGATAAGCATATTCTTGAAATTACGCAGATTATTCATGATGCCGGCGGTTTAAATTACTATGACGGCGCCAATCTGAATGCAATTATGGGTATAGCACGGCCAGGCGATATGGGCTTTGATGTTATCCATCTGAATCTGCATAAGACATTCTCAACCCCTCATGGCGGCGGCGGACCGGGCAGCGGCCCATGCGGATGCAAGCAATTTCTCGCGGACTATCTGCCGGGTGTACTGCCATGTCTTACTGAAGAGGGGTATGCATGGCATCAGCCAAAACAGAGTGTTGGGGCAATCAAAGCGTTTTATAGCAATTTCCTAGTTGTTGTGAAAACATGGGCCTATTTGCTGACACTGGGCAGTGAAGGAATTCGTGAAACAGCACAAAATGCGGTATTGAATGCTAATTATATGATGCATCAGCTTAAGGATACTTATGACCTTGCTTATGATCAGACTTGTATGCATGAGTTTGTCATCAGTTTAAATAAGGAAAAGCATGACTGCAATGTATCAGCGATGGATATTGCGAAGGCATTGCTGGATTATGGCATTCATCCGCCTACGATGTATTTTCCGCTGATTGTTCATGAAGCATTGATGATTGAGCCGACAGAAACTGAAACCTTAGAAACGCTGGATCGCGCCGTCGATGTATTTAAGAAAATCATGGCAGACGCGATGGCAAATCCGGAAAATGTTCATCAGGCACCGCTTTTGACACCAGTCAGACGGCTTGATGAAGTGAAAGCAGCCCGTGAGCCGCATCTGCGCTATATTTGGCCTGATGATGAATAAATGTTCACTCTGTTTCAGCGATAGCTACGATCCTTATTATAATTTAGGCTTAGAAGCCTTGCTGTTGGAAACCGTTAAAGAGAATGAGTGTATTTTATATCTTTGGCAGAATCAGCGCACAGTGGTTATCGGCCGAAATCAAAATGCCTGGCAGGAACTGAAGGTAGAGCAGCTGAATAAGGAAGAGGGACATGTGGCGCGGCGTTATTCAGGCGGCGGTGCAGTCTTTCAGGATTTAGGCAATTTAAACTTTACGTTTCTTGTTCATGAGTCGGTGTATGATGTAGATAAACAGCTTTCTGTGATTTTAAAGGCATTGGCGAAGCTGGGAATTCACGGTGAAAAAAATGGCCGCAATGATTTAACGGTGGAAAACCGTAAATTCAGCGGCAACGCATATTACAAGAAGCATCAGCAATGCTACCATCACGGAACTCTGTTGGTAAATGCTAATATGGATGATCTGTCACGCTATCTGAATGTATCTGAAGAAAAACTGCAGTCAAAAGGAGTTGCTTCGGTGCGTTCAAGAGTCGTGAATTTATGTGAGTTTCAGCCATGCTTAACGGTTGAAAAGCTGAAAGAAAAACTGGTAGAAGCCTATATGGATGTATATGGCGGATATTCGTTAATCGAACCTAAGCAGTTGAATCAGCAGCGGCTTGATGAATTGAAAGCACAATTCGCGTCTTGGGATTGGCTGTATGGCCGCAACATTCAGTTTGATCATCAGCTTAAAAGACGTTTTAGCTGGGGCTCTGTTGATTTGCAGCTGCATGTTGATAAAGGCTTGATACAAAGCTTAAATTGTTATTCAGACGCGATGGATCAGGATTTTATACTGGCATTAAAGAAGCAGCTGCTTGGCTGCCGTTATACAGAGGCGGATATGTGCTCGGCGGTGCCGATTCATGCAGCTGCGGATGAGGTGAAGGAATTGATTCATGATTCTTTCTGGAGGGATTAAAATGAATGATGTGATTATCATCGGCGCTGGGCCGGGCGGTTATGAAACGGCAATCCTGGCTGCTGAGAAGGGATTAAAAACTAAATTGATAGAAAAGCGTGAGTTAGGCGGGACATGCCTGAATCGGGGCTGTATTCCAACCAAAACCCTGCTGCACGCTTCCGAATTTTTGAATACAGAGGAATATGCAAAGCTGGGACTTTCAGGCAATCGTCCGCAGCTTGATTTGAAACAGCTTCAGGCTTATAAAAATGAAGTGATTGAAAAGCTCAGATCAGGCATTGAACTGCAGCTGAAAAAAGCCAAAGTTGAGCTGATTCATGGCAATGCGCAGATTGTCGGTGCTCATCAGGTAGCGGTCAATGGTGAAATTTTAGAGGCGGAGCATATTATTTTGGCTTCCGGTTCACGGCCATCGATGCCTTCATTCATTCCGCGGCTGAAAAATGTTATGACCAGCGATGAATTGCTTGAATATGATCAGCCGATCAGACACTTAGTGATTATTGGCGGCGGCGTTATCGGTATGGAATTTGCCTCTATCTATCATGCGATGGGTTCAAAGGTCAGTGTTATTGAAGCACAGGATCAGTTGCTGCCAGCCATGGATAAGGAAATCGCATTGAAACTGAAAATGCTGATGAATAAACGTGGCATTGATATTCATACGGCAGCGAAGGTAGCCGGTATTGAACCGGGGCTTAAAATCACTTATTTTGAAAAAGAATGTGAGCATACTATTGAATGTGATGCTATATTGGCCGCGGTTGGCAGACAGGCAAATGTTGATTCACTATGGACCAATGTCGATCTTGAGGTCATGAATGGCCGGCTGACAGTCAATGAGTATTATCAAACCTCAGTGCCGTCGATCTATGCGATTGGCGATGTAAACAAGGAAATGATGCTGGCTCATGCGGCAGTAGTTCAAGGTAAAAAAGTGCTTGAACATATTCTGCATGAATCACCAAAGGTTGATTTGACATTGGTACCATCATGTGTCTATACCAAACCGGAAATTGCCAGTGTTGGACTAACCTTAGAGATGGCAAAGAGCAAAGGTATTTCGGCCGTTGCGATGAAAGCGCTGATGTCCGCAAATGGCAAATCTGTCTTGTCACAGCAGGAAAGCGGTTTTGTGAAGCTGATTGTTGATGAAGAAAGCGGCAGACTCTTAGGCGCTCATTTATTCTGCGAGCGGGCCAGTGATATGATCAGTGAGCTGACATTAGCTATCAGTGCAGGACTTACTGTTGATCAGCTGGCATCAGTCATTCACCCGCATCCTACATTTAGTGAAGCGATTGCCTCAGCGGCGATGCAGAAGAAAAGATAGAATAGTTTGTGTATTGCAATTATAAAGGAAGGCTTAATTTCATTGATTAGAAAATTCAATGATTTTAAAACTTCCTTATTTTAATTTGTAAGACAGTTATTTCTTATCACAACATTTTATTCAATTGAAGTTTTGCTGCATAGCCACACTTCTTCAGAAGTAGTTATAAGAAATTGGTTATCATTCAAAGCATAACCCTTACCAATATGTGGCATCTTCATATCCCATTTAAACTCCACTTCAGTAGCTTCTACGTTTCCATTTTCACTTTGTGAAATAACCCAATACTCAGATGATTCATTATAACAAAGAAGCTCATTATCGTTAAGAAAAGAAACATATTGATAGTTATCCCAGCCGACCTCTCTGATTCTATCCGTATTAATATCATATAAAGAATAGGGCAGCGCTGTGGAAGGATAACTCATGCCGTCAAACACTTTCGCAAATAATAAATCGTTGTTTAAAAAGCCCATAAAATCTTGCATGCCTAGAATTTCAATGACCTTAAAATCCTTTTTGGTATCATCATATAAATATACATAAGATTTATTATCATCCCATGCTAATGCGGCAACTTGATTATTACTAAAAATCAAGTAACGATACCTTTCAAAATGGTTGTTATCATATTCATAGTAAGAAAATGAACAATCTTTTAAAATTAACGTTTCAGCGGTTTCGTTATTTATTTTCACAAACTTAAAGCCTACTTTTCCAATTCCATCTTCATCAATATCGTGAAGCATGGTGCCGTAATAAAGGTGTTTGCCGACCTTGGTTAGTATAGGACTGCTGTTGAGATAGTAGGTAAGCAATTTTCCGTTGTCAATTTCTTTTACTTCATCGCCTTCTTTAGTAAATATTCTGTATTCCTCTAATAAATAATCATAAGAATTTATCGTACAGTATACAAGAGTATCATTGATATATGCAAATGATGAAATATAAAGATTACCAATTGACCATTGTTCTAATATCTCAACTTGTTTTTGTTCAATATCATATGCGCATAATAAAACTTGCCGGTTATCACTGATAGGGTCATGCACGATATAATAGACTTTACCATTTTCTGCATATTGAATGGATAAATAATCATCAAAAGGCAATCCCTTACATAATTCTTCTTTATCAGCTACTTTGGTAGGTATATATTTATATTCCTCAGATATTTGCATTAATTTCTGATGTTGATACGGATTGGTTTCTTCTTGTACAGGAACTAAAGGCTGCACAGGAACTGAAGGTTCGTCAACTTTTTCATATGCACACCCAGACATAAGCAAAAGGCAAAGCAACACTGGTACAGCTTTTCTCATTGATAATTTCCCCCTTGATTTTAACTTTATATAAAGCTTGAATTAACTTAATTTAACACTTTACAAACTAATGCTATTCTTTATAAATTCAACAAAAATATCAAAGAACCAGCAAGTTTTAACGAAAAGCGTAATGAAAATGAAAATAAATAGGTAAAATTTTAATGTTCCGCCATTATCAATCTCAATCTCTTTCTTAACGAACTTATGATGAAGAAAAAAGGTTAATACTAAGATTAATACGCTAACACTTAGCGGTATGATGCCATGATAGCTTACAATATTGTTTAGTGTTAGAAATGAAAATAGCAAAGCATAGTCCAGTCCTAGCTGTTGGTAATTTTTGATGAGAATTTTTTTATTCATTGACATTTTCACACTCCATTCCACAAGTCAATTTGTTGTACAACTAAAATGTAGACTATTTATCATCATTTCTATACAATTCAACTTCAAAGATAATAAATGATACTCAAAGTATCAACTGCATCCGCTTTTATGAACCAATACTATTTATTAAAAATTTAATGAAAACATCGACAAACCAACATGTATTTAGAAACAATATAAAAATCACACAAATTATTAACTTATATTTAAATCTTATCTTACTAGCATCATCAGCATAGTCTTTCTTAACCAACTTATGATGAAAATGAAGGGTTAAGATTAGGATCAACAAGCTGATACTTAATGGCAAGATGGCATAGTAGCTTAATATATTGTTTATTATTAGGAATGAGTAAAGCAAAACATAATCTAGTGTCAATTGTCGGTAATTTTTGATAATGATTTTCTTATTCATTGACATTTTCACACTCCATTCTACAAGTCAGTTTGTTGTACAACTAAAGTGTAGATTATTTATCATGATTTCTATACAATTTAACTTCAAAGATAACAAATCATACTTAAAGTATCATCTGCATCAAATTATTTTATATTATCATTATTAATGAATAGATTCACCTATACAAATACACTAAGCGTTTATATGTAGACATTGTGTTACTTTGTTGAACCGACAAGACGTATCATTTATAATGAAGCAAAAGGGGGGAGTGATTTATATGGATAAATTTAATATTGCTATTGTTGATGATGATCCAATGCAAGTAAAGGAAATTTCTAAATTATGTAAGCTCTATCTTCAAAATCATTCTTACAGTGCTAAGATTGAAGAATACACAAATACCATGCTGTTTTTAGAATCCAATTATCTTGAATTGAATCTTATCCTTCTAGATATTGATATGCCTGTTTACAATGGTATCGAAATTGCTAGAAAAATCAAGAATGTTAATCAGGCTTGTTTTATCTGTTTTATCACTGATTATTCTGATTATATTTTTGAATCATATGAAGTACATGCTTTTGATTATATCTGTAAGCCAATATCAAAACCCAAAGTGTTTAAATTACTTGATGATGTTTATAAGTACACATATTTTGAACCGGTAAAAGTTCATAAATCTACTTTTCAAACTACAACAGGAAGAGTAATATTAACACATAATGAGATTATTTATTTAGAGTATTTTGATAAATTGAAAGATTTATTTAATCGTGTAGTTAAAATTTATACCAATAATGCAACCTATATCGTAAAAGAAAAAATAAGTCATATTTACAACGAGCTTTCTAATGATATATTTATTATTCCACATAAATCATTTATTGTTAATATGAATTATATAAAAATTTTCAGACATAATGAAATCATAATGACTAATAATGTTGTAATACCTTTATCTCAAAAAAGAGCATCTGGCGTTAGAAAACAATTTAATGAATTTATCAGAGAAAACTTTTAGTAATCATGGAATTATCAATTAAATTCATTGTATTATTGATTTCTTGCTCGACGACCTGCTTTATTTTTGAGAATTTTATGAGTTTAAATTTTGAAAAAAAACACAATGGTAACTATTTGGCTTATTTTGGTATATGTGTTTTAATCAATGTTGGAATTAATTTTTTTGCGAATACTTATTTGAATTATTTATGGTCTTTTATTTTCTATCTTATTTTAACAACACTGCTCTATAAAGGGGTGGGTATCTATAAATTAACGTTACTACTATTTATTTTATTATTAATTTTGGAAACATGTATTGGCTTTTTTTTACAAATAGTTTTTGTTACTTTGGATATAGATATACAATATCTATATTACATATCCGTTTTATGCAGCACGATATTGATGATAATTGCTTATAACCCTCTGCAGATGTTGCTTTCAAAAAGTAAAAAGGGGTCGCAAATAAAGCATGTTTTTGAATACATTATATTAATTGTTAGCTTTTTGGAAATCCTGAATATTTCACGTTTCATCAGAAAGGATTTACCTTCTTCATTTTTATATGAAATGATTTTTATTTGTATAGTTATCTCTTTATTTAGTATATATTGTGTTTTTGCTATTGAAAGAAAAAATCAAAATGTACAGCTAAAGCATAATTTAGAACTCTTGAAATTGCAGCAGCAATTAAGCAATGAGTATAATGCTGAGAAAATTAAGCAATATGAACAACAAATGAAAATAAATCATGATATTAAAAAACATATTCATATTTTAGAACAACTATATCAAAACAATGAAATTGATAGTGCTAAGAATTACTCGAAACAATTATTTCAATCATTAGATTTTGACACTGTTTCAGTTGGCAATAAAGCTTTAAAAATACTAATTACACATTTTATTGGTGAGTGTAAAGAAGTTAATGTTAATTTCAGTTATTCAATTGACACACGAATAACTTTTGGAAAGATACCGGATACAGAATTAATTACCATCTTTTCTAATTTATTTTCAAATGCACTCGATGCTGCCAAGCTTTGTGACGAACCAAAAATTGAACTTGCAATCTTTTCCAAGAATTGTATGATAGTCATTCGTTTATCCAACACTTATTGTCATCAACTAAAAACAAGCAACGACAGCTTTTTATCTACGAAACCCCATCATGCCGGTTATGGTATACAAAATATTCAAGAAGTTGTTGATAGGTATGAAGGGTTATATGATAATCATATCGAAAACAACATATTCACTGCACAAATATGTTTACCAAAAGAGGAATAAACATGAAGTAGTTATCAAATTATGTCTTAATTCTTCTTATACAAAACCATATTATTGTAGAAAGCTAAAAAGAAATTTATAAATTAGGGTATTAAAAAACTCACTAAGTGGTGAACTTATTTTCAGTAATATAGTTAAAAAAAGTAAATTTTGATCTATAAATCATTGATTGAAAAAACCATAAAAAATAGAA
>OLOS01000288.1_pt1 | contig 57916 bp, 53 predicted proteins | sample 1672631 | NCBI WGS metagenome assembly OLOS01 (sample SAMEA3136707, study PRJEB25190) | human gut metagenome | biome: human gut; feature: human-associated habitat; material: faeces | place: Austria | collected 2013
TACAGGACATCGGCAGGTCCGGGACAGCGGGTGGCCCTTATCCTGCTGATTGTATATATATGCTTTATATATGGCAATTCCCTTACGCCTGCCCATATTTCCTCCAGGGAGAGCGGGTTCCTGCTCATGAAGCTTCATGACTTTTTGGAAATGATTGGTTTTGACAGCAGATGGCTTACTGAACATATTGTGAGGAAAAGCGCGCATTTTATAGAGTATACAGGTCTGGGCATCCTTCTTGCCTTTTACTGCAGGACATGGATGCCCAAAGGAATCAGGAAGCCCAGGCTGGCGGCAGAGCTGGCATTCCTTGTGCCCTTTGTGGATGAAACCATCCAGCTGTTTGTGGATGGACGGTCCGGACAGGTGGATGATGTTTGGCTGGATCTGTGCGGAGTGATGTGCGGTCTGGCGTTGACAACGGTACTGGCTTTCATGAGAAAAACAGATAGGGGAAAATTAAAATGAATTATATCATTTGGCTGTCCTATGACGGGACGCGTTATGACGGATGGCAGAAGCAGGGCAATACGGAAAAGACCATCCAGGGAAAACTGGAACGCGTCCTGGAGAAGCTGGATGGGGAACCGGTGGAGGTACGGGGCAGCGGAAGGACGGACGCAGGCGTCCATGCCCGTGGCCAGGTGGCTGATTTCCAGTTAAAGGGAAAGAGGGCGCCGGAAGAGGTAATGGAGTACCTGAACAGGTATCTTCCCGAGGACATAGCTGTGTGGAGGATCCAAACAGCGCCGGAGCGGTTCCACAGCCGCTTAAATGCTGTGAGGAAGACCTACCGCTACCAGATTGAACTGGGACCTAAAAAGGATGTGTTCCGGCGCAGCTATTATTATGGTCTGGGACAGGAACTGGACGTGGCTTCCATGGAAAGGGCCGCAGCATACCTGACAGGCACCAGGGATTTTAAGAGCTTCTGCGGCAATAAAAAGATGAAAAAATCCACGGTACGGACCCTGGAGTCCATACGCTTTGAACGTCTGGAAGATACCAGGCTTCATATATCATTTACGGGAAACGGGTTTTTACAGCAGATGGTGCGTATACTGACCGGAACCCTGATTGAAGTGGGACAGGGCAGGAGAATGCCGGAGGACATGAGGTCCATTCTGGAGGCGCTGGACCGGCAGGCCGCCGGGTTTACAGCCCCGCCAGAGGGGCTGTTTCTTGAAAAGGTAGAATATGGGGAACTGATATGACTGATTTTTTGGTAAAACATTTTGTTAAGAACCATGAACAGGTGGAGAAAGACGAGGTCAGGACAGAGTACGGCACCCTTGCAAGCGGGGTGGGAATCTGCTGTAACCTTCTGCTGTTTGCAGCCAAGCTGACCATTGGAATACTGGTGAACAGTATCTCTGTCATGGCAGATGCATTTAATAACCTGTCCGATGCAGCCTCTTCCATTATTGGCTTTATCGGCGTTAAGATGGCGGAAAAGCCGGCTGATGATGACCATCCATTCGGACATGGAAGGATTGAATATATTTCGGCTTTCATTGTGGCCTTCCTGGTCATCCAGGTGGGTTTTTCACTGTTTAAGTCATCAGTGGGAAAGATAATCCACCCTGAGGATATGACCTTTAGATGGATTTCCATTGTCATCCTCCTGCTTTCCGTGGGAGTGAAGCTGTGGCTGTCCATGTTTAATAAGAAGCTGGGGAAAAGAATCAATTCCAAGGTCATGATGGCAACCTCGGCAGATGCAATGGGGGATGTGGCAGCCACATCGGCCACGATTTTTTCCATTGCAGTTTATGGCATCGCCGGTTTGAATGTGGATGGCATCGTGGGAATCATCGTATCCGTGGTAGTCATGATTGCCGGTGTGAATATTGCAAAGGATACCCTGGCGCCCCTGATAGGAGAGGGCATTGACCCGGAGTTTTACGAGGAAATCAGTAATTTTGTGGAGAGTTTTGACGGTATAGTGGGAACCCATGATCTGATTGTACATAATTATGGGCCAACCAGAAGCATGGCATCCATCCATGCGGAGGTTCCCAATGACTGCGATGTGGAGTTCAGCCATGAGATTATTGACCGCATTGAACGGGAGGCTCTGCGGCGGTTCCGTCTTCTGCTCGTAATCCATATGGATCCGGTGGAGACACACAATGAACTGGTTGTTAAATTTAAAGATATGGTGGCCGATGTCCTGGAAAATATTGACAGCCGCCTGGAATTCCATGATTTCAGGATGGTGGACGGACAGGCCCGGATTAACCTGATTTTTGATTTAGTAGTTCCCTGGGAATATAAACAGTCTGCCCAGGGTAAACTGAAAGCAAGGATTAGCGATGAGGTCAAAAAGCGGGATGGGCGATGCGAGTGCGTCATTACCGTGGAGAACAGTTTCATGTCGGGAAATAGAGAGTAGGCTAATCCCCAAAGGGGGAAGGGCAGATGACACAGGAAGAGATGATACAGGCAATGGCAGAGGGGGACAGGGAAGCTTTCCGCCAGTTTTATCAGGAAACCGCCCGCCCGGTGTACAGCTTTATCCTGTCGCTGACAAAAAGCCCCTATGAGGCAGAGGACCTGATGCAGGAAACGTATCTTTGCGTATGGACCAAGGCCGGCTCCTACGTCCCTTTTGGAAAGCCTCTGGCATGGGTTTTTACCATTGCCAGGAATCTCTGCTACATGAGGTTCAGGGAGCAGAAAATGGTAAGCAATGTTGCCCTTGAAGACCTGGAAGGAAAGGAGGAAGGGGCGTATTGTGAATCCCTGGAACAGGCAGCGGACAGGAAGGTGCTCTTAGATGCCCTCGGTAAGATCAGCGAGGAGGAGCGGCAGATCGTGCTCCTTCATACGGCGGCCGGAATGAAGCACAGGGAAGTGGCACAGACCTTGGAAATGCCTCTGGCCACAGTCCTGTCCAAGTACAACCGCTCCATGAAAAAGCTTCAGAATATCCTGAAATATCCGGGCGCCTGAATGGCTGTCCGGGGAGAGATTCAAAAAGTCTTTGGAAAAATAGATGGACTTTGGAAAAATACTTTGGAAAAATATTCAAAAAGGTACTTGACGAAAATTAAACTATGATATATAATAACTTTCGTTGTGTTATTGGGCTATCGCCAAATGGTAAGGCAACGGACTCTGACTCCGTCATTTCAAGGTTCGAATCCTTGTAGCCCAGCTAAGACAAGTCTTTAGATATGAGGAGAAGTCCTTATGTTTAAAGACTTTTTTAACAGGGTGGTTTTAACGGGATGGGAACGTTGGACAATAGGTCATGAGGGAAGGCATGGGGGATGACGCGATGACGGTTGGGGATGCGCTTGAGATTTCAGATATATTAAAGGATGCCAGTCCGTCCAGCAGGGCAGAAATCATGTCCTTTGCCTATATAAAAGGGTATGAGAAGGGTCAGCATGTGTTTTACGATAGTGAGGAGCTGTCCTGTTTCTATATTATATTAGAAGGACTTGCCTCCCTCTATAAGCTGAACACCCTGGGGGAAAAGAAGGTGGTATTCATATACGGACCTGGAAAGATGCTCAATGAAATCATGTTCCAGGACCTGCCGGTATCCATTAACTGTGAAATCCGGGAAAGCGCCCAGGTGCTGGTGCTTTCCAAGGAGCGGTTCTGGCACGTGATGGAGCGGGACCCTGGATTGACCAGGGCTGCCTTTGACGCCATGGCCCTCAGGATACGCAGGCTTTACAGACAGCTTAAGAACACCACCAATGCCATGAAAGGTGAAAAAAGGCTGGCTGCAAAGCTTTACAAGCTGGCCAGGGATTATGGGGTCATGACGGACAAGGGGGTGCTGATCCAGATGCAGCTCAGCATCACCTACCTGTCGGAGATGCTTGGCTCCCAGAGGGAGACGGTATCCAGACAGGCCAAGAAATTAGGGGATTTGGGTCTTATATATGTGGAAAAGAACCATTTCTGGGTCCCTGATTTAGAAAAATTAAGTGATTATTTTAAGCAGCCGTGATTTATATCACGGATTAAGTGATTATTTTAAGCAGCCGTGATTTATATCACGGCATTTTTTATTTTTATCTGTTATAGTTAAATTATTAACAAAGAAAAGGAGTATATGCTGCATGGGATACCGTCTGCGGGAAGATGAACTGCGTCAGTTGTTTGAGATGTGGAACCGGGATTATGTGGTTTATGGACCGAAGTGCATGGCCGGGGAAGGGATGTATTCGGATACGGATGTGGTAAGATATGAGCGGCTGAAAGGGTTTGAGGAACTGGAATGGGAAAAGAAGTCCGCTTACTCATTTAAGGAGGCAGTCCTGCCAATTACACAGATCCTCTTTTATTTTACGGAAGGGGAGGTAAAGGAGGCTGAGCCTGAGAGGAGGAAACCGGCGCTTCTGTTTATGAGGAGCTGCGATATCCATGCGCTTAAAAGGCTGGATACGGTTTATCTGGATAACCGCTTTGAGGACAGCTATTATGCGCGCCTGAGGAAGGGGCTGCGCCTTGTGCTTTTGGGCTGCAGCGAATCCTGTGACAACGGGTTCTGCGTGTCCATGGGAACCAACCGGACAGAGGAATACGATGCAGCCATGAATATAAAGACAGTGGACGGACAGGTCCAGGCGGAATTAACAGGCAGTATGGACGGACTGGACGCCTGGCTGGATGGACTGGGAGCCGGTATGACAGAGGCTGCGCCGGATTTTGTCAGTGAAAACCATGTGAAGGTAAGGATACCGGAGAAATGTGGGCCTGAGCATGTAAAGGCCGGTCTGTGGAAGGATTATGACAGCCGCTGCATTGGCTGCGGCCGGTGTAACTTTGTCTGTCCCACCTGCACCTGCTTTACCATGCAGGATATATTCTACCAGGACAATGGAAGGGCGGGAGAGCGGCGCAGGGTACACGCTTCCTGTATGGTGGACGGCTACACGGATGTGGCGGGCGGAGGCTGTTACCGTAATTCCAAAGGAGAGCGCATGCGCTTTAAGGTCCTGCACAAGATATCTGATTTTAAGAAACAGTTCGGATACCAGATGTGCGTGGGCTGCGGCCGGTGTGACGACATCTGTCCGGAATATATCTCATTTTCAGCCTGCGTGAACCGTTTGGCGGATATGGGAAATGCCGAAAAGGAGGTGCGCTGATGAAGGGCCAGGAGTATGCACCATTTTTGTCAAAGATAGTAAAGGTAAAAAAACATACGGAGATTGAGTACACCTTTTCCATGGAGTATTTTGGGGATGTGAAGCCGGGACAGTTTTTTGAGGTGTCCATCCCAAAGTACGGCGAAGCCCCCATCTCGGTCAGCGGGATCGGGCCGGACTGCGTGGACCTGACCATCCGCCGGGTGGGCCGGGTGACCGGAGAGGTATTTGAACGGTATGAAGGGGATTCCCTGTTCATGCGCGGACCTTATGGAAATGGTTTTGATGTGGATGATTATAAGGACAGCGAGCTTGTAGTCATCGCCGGAGGCACCGGGGTGTCGCCGGTGCGCGGCGTGGTGGAGTATTTTTCCCATCATTCCGGGGAGCGTAAGGGCATGACATTGATTGCGGGTTTTAAAAGTCCCGGTGATATCCTGTTTCAGGAGGATTTTAAGGAATGGGATCAGACCATGGACCTGATCCTTACCGTGGACGGGGCAGAGGATGGCTATGGGGGAAGGGTGGGACTTGTGACAAAGTACATACCTGACCTGGACCTTAAGGACGCGTCATCTGCAAAGGCCATCGTGGTGGGACCGCCGGCCATGATGCGCTTCTCTGTCAAAGGGCTTTTGGAGCGCGGCTTCCTGGAGGAGAATATCTGGGTAAGCTATGAGCGGAAGATGTGCTGCGGAATCGGCAAATGCGGACACTGCCGCATCGGGGATAAATACGTCTGTGTGGACGGACCGGTATTCCCCTATACGGTGGGAAAGAACCTGTTGGATTAGGAGGCGTGTAATGGATATCAATACAAAGAAGTTAAAAAAGAATGCCTTCCGGGTCACCAAGGAGCGCGGACTGACCGCATCCCGCGTCAGGGTTCCGGGCGGGCACCTGGATGCCAGGTATCTGTCAATGATACAGGAGATTGCCCAGCAGTATGGCAATGGCAGCGTCCACATGACGGTGCGCCAGGGGTTTGAGATTCCCGGTATCCGGTATGAGGACATGGATAAGGTAAATGAACTTTTACAGCCCATCATCCAGGGCATCGGCATTAACCAGGATAAGCCGGGCTGCGGCTATACTGCGTCGGGCACCAGGAACATTTCCGCCTGCGTGGGCAATCAGGTCTGTCCCTATGCATGCTATGATACCAGCGGATTTGCATTTAAGATTGAAAAGGCGGTATTTCCCAATGACCTCCATGTGAAGGTGGCCCTGACCGGGTGTCCCAATGACTGCGCCAAGGTCAGGATGCACGACTTTGGCATCATGGGAATGACGCATCCGGAATACAGGCAGGACCGCTGTGTCAGCTGCGGCGCCTGTGTGAAGGCCTGTGAGAAAAAATCGGTTGGCGCCCTGAAGACAGTAAATTACCGGGTGCAGAGGAATCATGAGAAGTGCATTGGCTGCGGCGAGTGTGTGATCCAGTGTCCCACCAGGGCATGGGTGCGCAGTGGGAAAAAGTATTACCGCCTGACCCTTCTTGGAAGGACCGGCAAGAAGAATCCGCGCATGGGGGAGGATTTCATCAAATGGGCGGATGAGGAAAGCATTATAAAAATCATCACTAATACCTATGAGTATGTGAAGGAATATATTGACCCCGAGGCGCCCGGGGGCAAGGAGCATATCGGATATATCGTGGACCGGACCGGGTTTGAGGAGTTTAAGAAATGGGCCCTTAAGGATGTGACCCTGCCGGATATGGCTGAGCTTGCGGAGCGGATTTACTGGAGCGGGATAAAATATTAATGGGGAAGGAGTAAGGAACGCATGAAAAAGGTACAATCAACCTGCAACTACTGTGCCCTGGACTGCAACATGGATTTTTATGTGGAGGATGGGCGGATCGTGAAAGTGCTGCCGACCAAGGGGTATCCGGTCAATGACGGCTTCTGCTGTATCAAGGGACTTTCCCTGGACAGACAGCAGACCGTGGTCAAGACATCGCCCCTTCCAAGGATACGCCAGGCAGACGGCTCCATGAAGGAGGTCTCATGGAATGAGGGTTTTTCTCATGTGGCGGATAAGCTGAAGGAGCTGCAGGAGAAATATGGGAAGGAGAGCGTGGCCGGAATCAGTACGGGACAGCTTACCATGGAGGAATTTGCGCTGTTCGGTCATGTGATGAGGAATTATCTCAAGACCAATGTGGACGGCAATACCCGCCTTTGCATGGCGACTGCCGTGGTGGCCCATAAGCAGAGCTATGGATTTGATGCGCCGGGATATACCCTGAAGGACCTGGAGCTTTCCGACACCATCGTATTTGTGGGAGCCAACCCGGTGGTGGCACACCCGATCCTGTGGAAACGGGTGCGCCAGAACCCTGACAAGAAGGTGATTGTCATTGACCCCAGGAAGTCGGAGACAGCCATGAACGCGGATTACTGGTATCCGGTTAAATGCAGGGGGGACCTGAGGTTGTTCTATATCCTGGCAGGCGTGCTCATTGATAAGGGATATGTCTGTGAGGAATATATAGAAGCGCACACAGAAGGGTATGAGGAATTTAAGGGGTTTGTGAAGGATTATACCCTGGACCGGGCAGAGGAGATGACCGGGCTTTCAAAGGAACAGATCCTTGAGCTGGCGGAGCTGATCCACAGCGGGAAGCGTGTCTCCTTCTGGTGGACCATGGGCGTGAACCAGGGATACGAGGCCGTGCGAACCGCCCAGTCCATCATCAATATCGCGCTGATGACAGGCAACATAGGACGTCCGGGAACCGGGGCCAATTCCATCACAGGCCAGTGCAATGCCATGGGCTCCAGGGCCTACAGCAATACGGCGGTCCTGTACGCTGGCGGGGACTTTACCAATCCGGCCAGGCGCGCCAGGGTGGCGGAGGCGCTGGGGGTGGACGAAAGCGTGCTGGCTGAGAAGCCCACAGCCACCTACAACCAGATTATTGAGGGAATCAATGAGGGAAGGATCAAGGGCCTCTGGATCCTCTGCACCAATCCAAGGCACAGCTGGACCAACAACGAGACATTTGCCAGCGCGGTGAAGAAGCTGGAGCTGTTCGTGGTCCAGGATATCTATGACACCATTGAGAGCGCTGAGGAATGTACGGTATTCTTCCCCGTGGTTCCGGGAATCAAGAAAGAGGGGACATACATCAACCTGGAGCGCCGCCTTTCCGCCATGCGCCCCTGTCTTGAGAAAAAGGAAAATGAGATTACGGACTACGAGGCCATCCTGGGCGTTGGAAAGGCCCTGGGCATGGGCAGCCTCCTGAACGGCTGGGAGACGCCCCGGGACTGCTTTGAATTGATGAAGAAATGTTCCAAGGGCATGCCCTGTGACATCACCGGAATCACCTGGGAAATGTTAGAGGATTCCCACGGAATCCAGTGGCCCTTCAGGGAAGGGGATGCCCTCCAGGAGGATGAGCGCAGGCTTTACGGCGACGGATGCTTCTTCACGCCCAGCAAGAAGGCGCAGTTTAAGTTTGAGGCGCCCAAGGAGAACCCGCTGCCTGTCACGGAAGAATTTCCATATATACTTAACACGGGACGCGGCTCCGTGGGACAGTGGCATACACAGTCCAGGACCAGCGAGGTACAGTTTATCGGGGATGTGTCGGCAAAGGAGGCATATCTGTATATGAATCCTGACACGGCCGCCGCCAGCCATATTGAGGAAAACAACTGGATCAAGGTCCACTCCGCCAATGGGCAGCAGGCTGCCTTACGGGTCAGGATATCGGAGCAGGTAAGGCCCGGGGAGCTTTACGCGCCCATCCATTACATTGAGTGCAACCGGCTGACCCCATCCATTTACGACCCATATTCCAAGGAGCCATCCTACAAGGCAACGCCTGTGTGGTTTGAGAAAACAGAAGGAGGAAATGCATATGCTGCGGATTAAAATTGACAGGAGCCGCTGCATCGGCTGCCTGACCTGTGTCACAGCCTGTGTGGTCAGCCATGAAAGCTGCGATGCCAGGAACCGGGTGGTCATTGACAGCCAGGCAAAATGCGCCCCCATCTTCTGCCGCCATTGCGAGCGCCCGGAATGTGTCTACACCTGTATGACCGGGGCCATGCATAAGGACCCGGATACCGGCTTCGTGGAATATGACAGGGAGAAATGCGCCAGCTGTTATATGTGCATCATGGCCTGTCCCTACGGCGTGTTAAAGAGCGACCGGCTGGAGCATAAGGAAATCATGAAATGCAACATGTGCGTACACCGTACAGAAGATGGTTCCCCTAAGCCCATGTGCGTGGAAATCTGTCCCATGAATGCAATTACACTGGAGGAGGTGGATGTATGAGATATGTGGTATTAGGCGCGTCTGCCGCCGGGGTAAACGGTGTGCGGCAGCTGAGAAAGCAGTGCCCGGAGGCTGAAATCATCCTGGTATCTAAGGACAGCGCGGTATATTCAAGATGTATCCTGCATCATTATCTGGGAAACATGCGGACAAAGGAGGAGCTTTGTTTTGCAGAGGAGGATTTTGAGGACAGGTACAAGGTGGACTGGAGGAAAGGCGTCAGCTGTACGGGACTGGATGATAAGGAAAAAAAGGTCAACCTCTCAGACGGGACCAGCATTTCCTATGACCGGCTCCTGATTGCCACCGGCTCCCACACGCTCCTTCCTCCGGTTAAGGGGCTTCTGGAAACAGAAGGCGTATACGGCTTCCATAACCTGGATGAAGTGGAGTCCATTAAGAAACGGGCCGGGAAGGCGGAACACATCGTTGTCATGGGCGGCGGCCTTACGGGACTGGACGCGGCGGTTGGATTCCTCCACCTTGGGAAAAAGGCGGACCTGGTAGAGATGGAGGGGCATCTGCTGGCAAAACAGCTGGATGCAAGAAGCTCAAAAACCTACGAGGAGGCCATGGAAAATGAGGGCATCCGCCTGCATCTGGGCGTGGGTATCCGGGAAGTGTGCTCGGAAAATGGAACAATCACATCCCTGAAGCTGACGGATGGTTCAGAGCTGGCATGCGATATGCTGGTAGTCACTGCGGGCGTGCGGCCAAACATTGATTTCCTGAAAGGCTCCGGTGTGGAGTGCGACCAGTTTGGTCTTGTGATTGACCGGTACGGGCAGACCAGTGTTCCTGATATTTACGGCGCAGGCGATGTGACCGGGCGTTCCCCCATCTGGCCCGCGGCCGTGAAGCAGGGCATGGTGGCGGCCGTGAATATGGCCATGGATGATGCGCAGGAAGGCGGACGGGCAGCCATGGATGATTCGCAGGAAGGCGGACGGGCAACCATGGATGACTTCTTTGCCAGTAAATCCACCATGAATTTCCTGGACATACCCACCATGTCATTGGGTATCCCGGAGCGGCCGGACCACAGCTATGAGGTGGTTTTGGAAGACAGGGACGGCATTTACCGTAAGGTCATCCATAAAAACGGAAAGATATACGGGGCAATCCTTCAGGGCGACCTGTCCTACGGCGGTGTGCTTACCCAGCTGATTGCAAGTAAGATTGACATATCCAAAGTGAAGAAGCCATTATTTGAGATTGACTACTCAGATTTTTTCCATACAAAAGATAATTTTGAATTCTATTATGAGGAGGCTTAAGCCTATGAAAGAGAGACTGAAAAACATGCCCATCCCGGTAGTGGCAACCATGCTGGGCGCGGCAACGCTGAGCAATATCTATCAGGGACTTGGATATGACTGGGTCCGCCATCTGACCATGTGGGCGGCCACGGCAGTGCTGCTTTTTTATATCGGGAAAATCATCCTTTACCCTTCGGTTGTAAAGGGGGAGTATAAGAATACGGTCCCGGCCAGCCTCTATGCGGGAATCACCATGGTAACCATGATCCTGTGCAGCTATTATAAGGACTGGGCGCCGGGGCCGGCCAGGATCGTCCTGATTGCGGCTGTCTGTATCCACGCCGTACATATCCTGGTTTTCCTGTTTAACAATGTGTTTCACGGCGTGAAGCTGGATACCTTTGTCCCAAGCTGGTTCGTTACATTTAACGGGATCATGGTATCCACCGTGGTAGGCTTGGCCATGCTGCCTCCCATCATGGCAAAGGCCGTGCTGGTATGGGGACTGTGCATTTACACCATCACCATCCCCTTCATGGTGTGGAGGCTGGCCACAAGGGAAGTCAAACCGGCTGTGTGCCACACCCAGGCCATTGTGCTGGCCCCCTGCAGCCTTTGCCTGGCAAGCTACCTGAACCTGGCTCAGGAACCCAGCATGGTTCTTGTGGGCGTCCTGTTTTTCTGTGTTCTTGCCTCGCTGGTATTCATCATTGTCAAGCTGCCCGTATTTTTTGCGGTTCCCTTTGCGCCCGGTTTTGCAGGACTTACCTTCCCCATGGCAATTGGGATCGTGGCCTCCAACAAGGCGGCTGCCTTTTTCACTGGCGCGGGCCAGGAGACCCTTGGCTATGTGGTGAAACAGATTGCGGGTATACAGATTTACCTGACAACGGCCATCATCGGCATGGTATTGTTCGGTTTCCTGAAAATGCTCTTTGGCCCCGGCAAAAAGGCGGCTTAACAAGAATCCGGCTTTCACTTATGGCATGGATGGATTCTTGATCCTACATATGCGTCCGCTTAGACGGGCGCATATTTTTATGGACACCTTCCGGGAACTGGTATATAATTTTCCTAACAAGTATAAGGATGTGGCTGAAAATTGCTTTCCGCCGGCTGCCCTGTGGGGAGCTGGCGGTGGATTTCTTAGGGCAGCTGGCGGGAATGGATTTCCGGACACACCCCGGGTATGGCTGAACCATCATTTCCGCGGGATGATGGATGTTCGGACATTTCCCGGAGGGAAGGGGAGGTTCACATGAAAATTCTGGTTATCAACAGCGGCAGTTCCTCACTGAAATTCCAGGTGATTGATTCGGAAACCGAGCGGGTCCTTGCAAAGGGGCTTTGTGAACGGATTGGGATTGACGGCCGTTTTACCTATAAAACAGATACAGGCGTGTCATTGAAGGAGCCGGTTCCCATGAAGGACCACAAGCAGGCGGTACATACCATACTGGATACGCTGTCGGACCCGGATAAAGGCGTGATTGGGGAATTTTCAGAGATTGACGTGGTGGGACACCGCCTGGTCCACGGAGGGGAGAAGTTCACTGGCTCTGTTGTCATCAGCGAAGAAGTCATTCATGCCATGACGGAGTGTAATGACCTGGCGCCCCTGCATAATCCTGCTAATCTGGTGGGGGTGGAGGCCTGCCGTGAACTGATGCCGGACACCCTGATGGTGGGGGTATTTGATACGGCATTTAACCAGACCATGGAGCCAAAGGCATTTCTGTACGGCCTCCCCTACAAGTACTATGAACGGCATAAAATCCGCCGCTACGGTTTTCATGGAATCAGCCATAAGTACGTTTCCCGCAGGGCGGCCCAGTTCATGGGACAGGACCCGGGGCGGGTGAAGACCATTGTCTGCCACCTGGGGAATGGCGCCAGTATCTGTGCGGTCAAATACGGTCAGGTGGTGGACAACTCCATGGGATTCACGCCTCTGGAAGGGCTGGTGATGGGGACCCGCTGCGGCGATGTGGATGCAGGGGCGCTGGAATATCTTGCTAAGAAGGAGGACCTGGACATCAAGCAGATTGTGACCATACTGAACCAGGAATCCGGGGTACTGGGCATATCCAAAAATTTTTCCAGTGACTTTAGGGAATTAAAGGATGCGGAAATCAAATACCACGAAAAGGCAACCCTGGCCAGGGAGATATTCGCATACAGGGTGGCCAAGTACGTGGGCAGCTACGCCGCTGCCATGAACGGCGTGGACAACATTGTCTTTACGGCCGGAATCGGTGAAAATGATTCCGATATACGTGAGGAGATATGCAGTTATCTGGAATACCTGGGCATTACCATTGACGAGGTAAAGAACCGGGAGCAGGCAGAGGCCGTGAAGATATCAGACGGCACCTCCAGGGTCAATGTACTGGTCATAAAGACCAATGAGGAACTGGAGATTGCCCGGGAGGCGGCTGCCGTGGCGGAAGGGCTTGTATAATCCGGTTTATCTGTGATACAATGTCCTGGTACACTGACGCTGTACAGGAAGATTCATGATAGGATTCATGATGAAAGGCGAAACGAAAGGCAGAACGAGGTAAATATGTATACGATTAACAGCAGGGTCCGTTACAGTGAGACGGACGAACGCGGACAGCTCTCCCTTACCGGGATCATCAACTATATGCAGGACTGCAGCACGTTCCAGTCAGAGGATGCAAGGGTTGGTGTGGAGTACCTGGATACAGGCCACAGGGCGTGGCTTCTGTCCTCCTGGAGGATTCTGATTGACCGTTATCCAAAGCTTGGGGAACGGCTGGTGGTAGGGACATGGCATTGTTCTTCCAAAGGGATTTACGGGTACCGTGATTTCGTGATCCAGGACGAAAAGGGGCATGACTGTGTCAGGGCGGCTTCCGTGTGGTTTCTCTATGATACGGAGAAAAACATGCCGATCCGGGTACAGCCGGAGGACACGGAGCCTTACGGTGACAGGGAACCGCCCCTTGAACTTGGCCCGGCGCCAAGGAAGATAGCGGTGCCGGTAACTTATGAGACAGGGGAACCCATCGTGGTGGCGCGGCATCATATTGATACCAACCACCATGTGAATAATGCCCAATATGTGGATATGGCCAGGGAATCCATCCCGGAAGGGCTTAAAATCAGGGAAATACGGGCAGACTATAAGAAAGCGGCTGTTCTGGGTGATGTCATCATTCCCCATGTCAGCCAGGAGCCGGACCACGTGTGGACGGTTGCCTTAAACAATACGCAGGATGACGCCTACGCAGTGATATGGCTGCGGACCGAACCGGAAGAAGAGGCCGGACCAGAGGGGGAGAAAGATGATTGAATTAGGAAAAGTACAGGAACTTGAAATATTAAGGGAAAAAGATTTTGGCGTATACGTCGGTGAGAATGCAGGGGATGAGGCATCGGTCCTCCTTCCAAAAAAACAGGTCCCGGAAGGGGCAAAGGTGGGGGATAAGATCCAGGTATTCATTTACAAGGATTCCTCGGACCGCCTGATTGCCACCACGGCTGCACCCAAGCTCCAGGTGGGGGAGACCGCCATGCTGGAGGTAAAGGATGTGGCGAAGATAGGGGCTTTTCTGGACATGGGACTGGAGAAGGACCTGCTGCTGCCTTTTAAGGAGCAGACACATCCGGTACGCAAGGGGGAGCACTGCCTTGTTACCCTTTACGTGGACAAGAGCAAACGTCTGGCAGCCACCATGCGGGTATATTCCCATATGAGCAACCAGTCCCCGTATAAGGCGGATGACTGGGTGAACGGTACGATTTATGAGATTAATGATACCATTGGGGCATTTGTGGCAGTGGACAATAAATATTATGGGCTGATACCGAAAAAGGAGCTTTTCGGAAGGTTCCGGGAAGGCGATACGGTGCAGGCCAGGGTGACCAGGGTGCGCGATGACGGGAAGCTGGATCTGTGCGCGCGGGAGAAGGCCCATGTGCAGATGGGGACGGACGCAGAGGCCGTGCTCAAGGTAATCGATGACTTTGACGGGGTGCTTCCTTTTAACGACAGGGCCAACCCGGATGTCATCATGCGCGAGTTCCACATGAGCAAGAACGCATTTAAACGTGCGGTCGGCCGTCTTCTGAAGGAAGGTAAGATCCGCATTACGGAAAAGACCATTGAGCGTATATAGATACAGATAATTGAGCGTATATAAATGCAGATAAATGTGTATAAATGCAGATAAAGATGCGTAACCGGCAACCGGAATCATCAGGCAGTCCCATATACGGCGGCTGCCTTTTTATGTACCAGGCCTGGCGTGGGCGGGGATGGGGTTACAGGGATGCACGGGGATACACGGATGACGGAGCGCAAGTTTCAATCACACCTTAATGTGGGGAAGGAGATAAGAATATGAACAGAAGAAGCCCGGCAGTGGATTATATCCTTATTGTGGCAGGGACATTCCTTATTGGATTTGCAATTAAAAATATCTATGACCCGGTCAGCATGGTAACAGGAGGCGTGTCCGGCCTGGCCATCATTGCCAAGGAGCTGTGGTCCGTTCCTTTGTGGCTGACCAATACCGTTCTCAATATCCCTCTGTTTGCCGCGGGCCTGTTTGTCATGGGATGGAAGTTCATCAAGCGGACCCTGTTTGCAACCGTGATGCTTTCCGTTTCCCTCTATATCCTGCCCGAAGGCTCTTATATGGGAAATGACATCCTGCTGTCAGCACTGTTCGGAGGCATCATAAGCGGCGTGGGCACCGGGATGGTGTTTTTGACCAGCTGTACCACTGGCGGTACCGATATGCTGGCAGCCCTGGTACAGAAACGGATGAAGCATTACACCCTGGCCCAGATCATGCAGGTGCTGGACGGGCTGATTGTGATAGCCGGCGCATCCGTGTTCGGGATCAGAAGCGCCCTGTACGCGCTGATTGCCATCTTCTGCGTGGCAAAGGTAACGGACGGGCTGATTGAAGGACTGAAGTTCTCTAAGCAGGCATATATCATTTCCGATGTGTATGGACAGATTGCGGATGCCATCATGGAGCGCATGGGCCGCGGGGTCACCAGCCTGGACGCCAGGGGTATGTACTCTGACCAGGAGAAGAAAATGCTTTTCTGCGTGGTTTCCAAGAAGGAAATTGTGCAAATCAGAGAAATTGTGGCCGAGTTTGACCCCAAAGCCTTTGTGATTGTCAGCGATGCAAGAGAAGTTTTCGGTGAAGGATTCATTGAATTCCATTGATTTCCGGGTTTGATTAACATAATTAACAAAAAATTTACGGAAAATATTGGAATGCATTGTGATTTACAGCACATTTTTTTTTTCGTATACAAATTAGCTAAATCCCCAAAATGGATTTTGTGGATTTACAATATGGATTCCTCATTTGCTTTCATGTATGATATTAACAGTTACACGAAAGGCGTTCATGCATGTAAGCAAAGCGAATTTTAGGAGGAAAAGACAGGATGGCTAGTTTATTACTGAAGAATGTAACTAAGAAGTATCCAAACGGTTTCGTTGCAGTTAAAGAGTTTAATCTGGAAATTAAAGATAAGGAATTCATCATTTTCGTAGGACCTTCAGGATGTGGTAAGTCCACCACCCTTCGTATGATTGCCGGTCTGGAGGACATTTCTTCCGGCGAGCTTTACATCGATGACAAGCTGGTGAACGACGTTGAACCAAAGGACAGGGATATTGCAATGGTATTCCAGAACTATGCACTTTACCCGCATATGTCCGTATATGACAACATGGCATTCGGCCTGAAACTGAGAAAGACACCAAAGGAAGAAATTGACCAGAAGGTACGTAACGCTGCTAAGATCCTCGACCTGGAGCATCTTCTGGACCGTAAGCCGAAAGCGCTTTCCGGCGGCCAGAGACAGCGTGTTGCCATGGGCCGTGCCATTGTCCGCAGCCCCAAGGTATTCCTGATGGACGAGCCGTTGTCTAACCTGGATGCCAAGTTAAGGGGACAGATGCGTGTTGAGATTTCCAAGCTTCATCAGAGGCTGGAGACAACCATCATCTATGTAACACATGACCAGACCGAGGCCATGACACTGGGAACCAGGATTGTAGTCATGAAGGACGGCGTGATCCAGCAGGTGGACAGCCCGCAGAATCTGTATGATAAGCCATGCAACAAGTTCGTTGCCGGATTCATCGGAGCGCCTCAGATGAACATGATTGATGCCGCAGTGGGCAAGGATGGCAGCGATGTGACCCTCAGCTTTGGCGGACATACGGTTGCACTTCCGGAAGGAAAGGCAAAGAAGCTGGAGGAAGCAGGCTATGTGGGCAAGACCGTTACCCTTGGCATCCGTCCGGAGGACCTGCATGATGAGGAATCCTTCCTTTCCATGTCGCCTAAGAGCGTATTTGATGCAACCATCCGTGTATACGAGATGTTAGGCTCCGAGGTCCTGCTGTACTTTGATATTGATGATGCTGACTTTACCGCCAAGGTAAACCCGCGCACCACTGCAAGACCTGGTGATACCATCCAGCTGGCACTGGATTTAGAGAAAATCCATATATTCGATAAGGACACGGAACTTGTGGTTCTTAACTAAGTTTCATAAACCGTAAATGAAATTTAAGGTAAAAAGAAGCAGGAGAGCATACAACTCTCTTGCTTTTTTTGTAATTTTGCATTAAAATATGAAAATAGGGATATTAGTTACTCCGAATACGTTTGAAAAGGAGATTATAGAATGATTTCAAATCAGATACTTCAGACCACACTTGATGGATTAAAGGCAATTACGAGAATTGATTTGGGTATATGTGATACAGAGGGAAAAGTGCTGGCATCCACATTTACAGATGCAGAGGATTCCGAAAGCTCCATATTGGTGTTTGTGGATTCACCGGCAGACAGCCAGGTGATTCAGGGCTACCAGTTCTTTAAGGTGTTCGATGAGCACCAGCTGGAATACATCCTCCTTGCCAAGGGTGCAAGCGATGATGTATACATGGTGGGGAAACTGGCCGCATTCCAGATTCAGAACCTGTTAGTGGCATACAAGGAGCGTTTTGATAAGGATAACTTCATCAAGAACCTGCTTCTGGACAACCTGCTTCTTGTGGATATCTACAACAGGGCCAAGAAGCTGCACATTGACACGGATGTAAAGCGTGTCGTATTTATCATCGAGACCCATAATGAGAAGGATGTCAACGCGCTGGAGACAGTAAGAAGCCTGTTTGCATCCAAGACCAAGGACTTCATCACGGCCGTGGATGAGAAGAACATCATCCTTGTGAAGGAAGTCCGTCAGGGCGAGTCCTACAGCGAGCTGGACAAGACCGCCAACACCATCCTGGATATGCTGAACACCGAGGCCATGACCAAGGTGCGTGTTTCCTACGGAACCACCATTAATGATATTAAGGAAGTGTCACGTTCTTACAAGGAAGCCAAGATGGCCCTGGATGTAGGAAAGATTTTCTATGCCAGCAAGAATGTGATTGCATACAACAACCTGGGAATCGGACGCCTGATTTACCAGCTTCCTATTCCGCTGTGCAAGATGTTCATCCGCGAAGTGTTTGACGGCAAATCACCGGATGATTTTGACGAGGAGACACTTGCCACCATTAACAAGTTCTTTGAGAACAGCCTGAATGTGTCTGAGACTTCCAGACAGCTGTATATCCACCGCAACACCCTGGTATATCGCCTGGATAAGCTTCAGAAGAGCACAGGCCTGGATCTTCGTATCTTTGAGGATGCCATCACATTCAAGATTGCGCTGATGGTTGCAAAGTATATGAAGTATATGGAGAGCCTGGACTATTAAACCGGAGTAACAGATGATAGAATTAAGTCGCGTATGCAAGACCTACGAAACCGGCAGCAAGGCAGTGAAGGATATTTCCCTTACCATTGATGACGGGGAGTTTGTATTCATCGTAGGCAGGAGCGGTTCCGGCAAGAGCACGCTGATGAAGCTGCTTTTAAAGGAACTGGAACCCACAAAGGGACGTATTGTGGTGAACGATATGGACCTGGGAAGGATGCCGAGACGGTATATTCCCAAATATCGGAGAAGATTAGGCGTGGTCTTTCAGGATTTCAGACTCCTGAAGGACCGCACTGTGTTTGAGAATGTGGCATTTGCCCAAAGGGTAATCGGGGTGCCGGGCCGGGTGATTAAAGAGACCGTGCCTGAGATGCTCCGGCTGGTTGGGCTGTCTTCCAAGTATAAGGCCTATCCCAGGCAGCTTTCCGGAGGAGAGCAGCAGAGGGTGGCCATTGCCAGGGCTCTCATCAATAACCCGGAAGTACTTCTGGCGGATGAGCCTACCGGTAATCTGGACAGCTTTAACACCCATGGAATCATGAAGCTTCTGGAGGAGATTAACCAGAGGGGGACAACTGTGATTGTGGTCACACACAGTCAGGAAATGGTGGATGAGATGAATAAGCGTGTCATTACCATGGAACGGGGGTCGATTATCAGTGATGAGAGGGGCAAATAAAAAGCAATGAGGATCAGTACATTTTGGTATTGCCTGAAACAGGGCGTCATTAATATATGCAGGAATATTTTGTTTTCGCTGGCTTCCATAGCGACTATTTCTGCATGTATTTTTTTATTCTGTCTTTTTTTTGCCCTGGTGGCCAATGTGCAGAATGTTTCGAAGACAGCACAGACAACGGTCGGCATAACCGTGTTCTTTGACGAACAGCTTCCGGAGGAACAGATCCTGGCTGCGGGCGATATCATCCGCGGCTGGGGGGAGGTCAGGGAAGTCAACTATGTGTCGGCCAAACAGGCATGGGAGAATTTTAAGACACAGTATTTTGAGGGGATGGAGGAACTGGCGGAAGGGTTTGCAGATGATAACCCGCTGTCAGGCTCTGCTTCCTATGAGATATTCTTAAACAGCTTAGAGGACCAGGATGGGATTGTCAACCGGCTGGAGGGCATGGAGGGCGTGCGTAAGGTGCGCTATTCCAGCGCAGCCGTGGCAGGCTTTACCAGCGCGGGCAGGATGATTGGGGCATTGTCCGTGGTCATTATCGGCGTGCTGCTGGCAGTGGCCGTGTTCCTAATCAGCAACACCATTTCGGTGGCAGCCTCCTTCAGGCGGCGTGAAAATGAAATCATGCGGTTCATAGGGGCGACCAATTATATGATACGGGCGCCGTTTGTGGTGGAAGGGGTGCTCTTAGGCGCCTTTGGGGCGGTAATCCCTTTGATTGGGATGTATTTCCTGTATCAGAAGGCGGTCATCTATGTAAATGAACAGTATCAGATGATAACAGGGCTTTTCAGGCCCATTGCCCTGGGGGATATTTTCCCTTATATGGCAGGTACGGCAGGCGCGCTGGGGATTGGAATCGGCTTCTTTGTAAGCTTTTTCACGATTCACCGCCATCTGAAGGTTTAGTGCCTGTCTGAAACGTTGGGAAAGGAGCGTTCCATGAAGGGAAACAGACGGATCCGGGCAGCGGCTTTGGCCGGCGGCCTGCTTCTGGGAGGGATGGCTGCATTTTCCTCCTATGCCACAAGCGTGGAGATTGAGGACGCCAAGAAGCAGGTTTCGGCCCTGGAAGAGGAAAAGAAAAAAGTAGAAAGCACCCTGAACCAGCTGGAAACGCTGAAAGCGGATACGGCTGCCTATGTAAAGAAGCTGGACGGCAGCCTGTCGGCATTGTCAGATGAGCTGTCCCAGCTGGAGACACAGATTACGGTCAAGGAATCGGAGATAGAGACAGCCAGGGTGCAGTTGGAGGAAGCAAAGGGTGTGGAAGAACACCAGTACAGCACCATGAAGCTGCGCATCAAGTACATGTATGAGAATGGGGAGAGCAGCTTCGTGGACATGGTCATGGAGTCCGGAAGCATTTCCGAACTTCTCAACAGGGCTGAATATGTAAGCCAGATTGCTGAATATGACAGGAAGATGCTAAAGGAATATGCGGCTGCAAAGGATGAGGTGGCGGACAGGGAACTGGCCCTTGAGGAAGAACACCAGGGCCTTCTTTCGTTACAGGAGACCACCCAGGCCAAACAGGCGTCCATGCAGAAGCTGATGGATTCCAAAAAGGCAGAGCTGGATTCCTATAATTCCAAGATTGCATCGGCCCAGTCTGAGATAGACCAGTACAATGCGGACATCAAAGCCCAGGAAGACCAGATGAAAAAAATCGAGGCCGAGATGAAGCGCAGGGAAGAGGAAGCCAGGAAAAAGGCAGAGGCGGCCGGCAAAACGTATACCGTGTCAAATTTGGGGAATATTAGCTTTAAGTGGCCCTGTCCATCCAGCAGCCGCATCACCTCCAATTTCGGGGACAGGGAATCGCCTACGGAAGGCGCTTCCAGCAACCACAAGGGAATGGATATCGGCGCTGCAACGGGAGCGGATATCATTGCGGCGGCGGACGGAGAGGTTGTGATTTCTACATACAGCTATTCAGCTGGCAATTATATCATGCTTGACCATGGAGGCGGCGTCAGCACGGTTTATATGCACTGCTCCAAGCTTTTAGTGGGCGTTGGGGAGAAGGTGAAGCAGGGACAGGTGATTGCCAAGGTGGGTTCCACCGGCTATTCCACCGGTTCCCACCTGCACTTTGGAATCCGTTCGGGAGGGACTTATGTGAATCCCCGCAGTTATGTTAGCCCCTGATGCGTCATAAGTATAGATTAGAAGGGACAGATAGGAGACTTAAATTGGATAATCGCGATTTTGATCAACAGAGAAATATGGATGGGAACGGCAATCCGGACGGAGGCGCGGGGCGCCAGGGTAATGGAAGGAACCGGTTTTGGGCAGGTGTGCTGGCCGGGGCCTTGGTTACTGCCTTTGTGGGCCTGATTGTGGTGGGAATGTCGGCCGGCATATACATTTTCGGAAAAAAGGTGCTTAACCATCAGCCGGGTGCCCAGACAGAGGGCCGGGCGCCTGCAATCTCAAACGGGACCAAGAAGCCAGAAGGCGTGGATTTTGGGCGTGTGACGGCCAAGATGGATTTAATCCAGCAGATCATAGGGGAATACTTCCTGTATGAAGAGGATGCGGAGAATGTGGAGGACTTTATCTACCGTGGCATGCTGGCTGGCCTGGATGACCCTTATTCCGTGTACTATACGAAGTCCGATTATACGTCGCTTCAGGACAGCACCAAGGGTACCTATTCAGGTATCGGCGCCATGATCAGCCAGAACCGTACCACCGGACTTTGCACCATTGTAAAGGTGTTTGAAGGATCGCCTGCCCTGGAAGCAGGCATGCAGCCCGGCGACATCATCTATAAGGTTGGGGATACCATGGTTGCCTCTGAGAGCCTGGATGTGCTGGTGAACAACTACATCAAGGGCAAGGAAGGCACGCCAGTGGAGATTACGGTTTACCGCGCGGATAAGGATGAGTATGTGGACCTGACCGTGAAACGGCGTAAGATAGAGGTGCCCACCGTGGAGCACAGGATGATGGACGGCAATATTGGATATATCGCTGTCAGTGAATTTGATGTCATCACAGTGGAGCAGTTTGAAGCTGCCGTGGATGAACTTCAGAAAAATGGAATGGAAGGCCTGATCATCGACCTGAGAAGCAATCCAGGCGGTGTCCTGGACGGCGCCGTGAAGATGGCGGATTACCTGCTTCCCGATGACATTTCCAAGTATGACAAGGGAGAGGGCAAGACCCTGATTGTGTACACGGCTGACAAGAATGAGAAGGGCGATGTATATACCGCATCCGACAAGCATGAGCTTGACCTGCCGATTGTCATACTGGTAAATGGAGACTCCGCAAGCGCTTCAGAGGTATTTACAGGCGCCATGAAGGATTATGACAGGGCAACCGTGGTGGGAACCACCAGCTATGGAAAGGGAATCGTACAGAACCTGATTCCTCTGGGGGACGGCTCTGCAATTAAGATTACCACAGCCCATTATTATACCCCAAGCGGATTTGACCTCCATGGAAAGGGGATTAAGCCGGACGTGGAAGTGGAACTGGATGAGAAGCTTAAGACCCAGGCCGTGGTGAAGCCGGAGGAGGATAACCAGATCCAGAAGGCGGTTGAGGTGCTGGAAGGCAAGCTGGGGAAGTAGACGGCGTTGTTTATTGTTAGGGACGATGAGATGGATGGGAGTGACCTGCCGGTGGCAGTCACTCCTGTTTTGCTGTCCGTAATTTTAATACCTTATGGAAGACGGTTCTGGTGACGGCTCGAGTGTGCCATTAAAACAGAACAAACATTCGATTGCGGTCTATACTTTCTAAGGGCAATCTGGTATAATGAATGAAGTGTGTTATGGATAATGTAAGTTGGACAAAAGAGTAAGAAATTCATTATAAAATCTTATAGGATGCTATTTTGTGCTGTTCGGTAGTAAATAATATAGTTTTATTAGCAGTTAAATTCTGAAATTTGAGAGTACGGCCATTAGGCAGCTGCCCAGATATCTGATTTCAAAGATTTTACGGATTTCTGCCTAACAGACGTACTTTTAATTGGGTCATCAAGGAGGTAAAAACGCATTATGGAGTTCAAATTACACAGTGAATATCAGCCCACCGGCGACCAGCCGCAGGCTATCGAAGCCCTTGTCAAAGGCTTCAAGGAAGGTAACCAATTCGAGACTTTACTAGGCGTCACAGGCTCCGGTAAGACCTTTACGATGGCCAACGTAATCCAGCAGTTACAGAAGCCAACCCTCATCATCGCCCACAACAAAACCCTGGCAGCCCAGCTCTATTCCGAGTTTAAGGAGTTCTTCCCGGAGAACGCGGTGGAGTATTTTGTGTCTTACTACGACTACTACCAGCCAGAAGCCTACGTGCCGTCCACGGACACCTACATTGAAAAGGATTCATCCATCAATGATGAGATTGACAAGCTGCGCCATTCGGCAACGGCCGCCCTGTCAGAGCGGGAGGATGTGATTATTGTGGCGTCCGTGTCCTGTATATACGGCCTGGGAAGTCCCATTGACTATAAGGAGATGGTAATATCGCTGCGCCCGGGAATGATAAGGGACAGGGATGAAATCATCCATAAACTGATTGATATCCAGTATGACCGCAATGACATGGATTTTAAGCGTGGTACTTTTCGGGTAAGGGGGGATGTGCTGGAGGTATTTCCTGCGTATTCGGACAGTGCGGCTTACAGGATAGAATTCTTTGGGGATGAGGTTGACCGGATAACGGAGATTGATACCCTGACCGGAGAGATTAAAGCCCAGCTGGGGCATATTGCCATTTTCCCGGCATCCCACTACGTGGTGCCAAAAGAGAAGATGATGGAGGCAACAGAGAATATCCTGGCTGAACTGAAAGAACAGGTTGCATTTTTTAAAAGCGAGGATAAGCTGCTGGAAGCACAGAGGATTTCGGAGAGGACTAATTTCGATGTGGAGATGATGCGGGAGACTGGTTTCTGCTCTGGAATTGAGAACTATTCACGCCATCTGACAGGAGGGCTTCCTGGTGAACCGCCTTGCACGCTGATTGATTATTTCCCGGAGGATTTCCTGATTATTGTGGACGAGTCCCATATTACCCTGCCGCAGGTCAGGGGCATGTACGCCGGGGACCGGTCCAGGAAGTCAACATTGGTGGATTATGGTTTCAGGCTTCCTTCCGCGCTGGATAACAGACCCCTTAATTTTTCTGAATTTGAGGATAAGATTAATCAGATGATGTTCGTATCCGCTACTCCGTCCGTATATGAACGGGAACATGAACTGATGCGCGTGGAACAAATCATCCGTCCTACCGGACTTTTGGACCCGGAAGTTACCGTACGCCCGGTGGAGGGCCAGATAGATGACCTGATTTCTGAAGTGAACAAGGAAGTGGCAAACCATCATAAGATACTGATTACCACATTGACAAAGCGGATGGCTGAGGACCTTACGGATTACATGCGCGAGGTGGGCATCCGGGTCAAATACCTTCACTCTGATATTGATACGCTGGAACGGGCACAGATCATACGCGATATGCGTCTGGATGTGTTTGACGTGCTTGTGGGCATTAACCTTTTAAGGGAAGGACTGGATATTCCTGAGATTACCCTTGTTGCAATCCTGGATGCGGATAAAGAGGGCTTCCTGCGTTCTGAGACTTCCCTGATCCAGACAATCGGCCGTGCGGCCAGGAACTCAGAAGGACATGTAATCATGTACGCAGATAACATGACGGATTCCATGCGCGTGGCTATCGGGGAGACTAACCGGCGCAGGCAGATCCAGCAGGCATACAACGAGGAGCATGGAATTACGCCCACAACCATTAAAAAGGCGGTCCGGGACCTGATTGCCATATCAAAGGCAGTGGCAGATAACGATGAGAAGTTTAAAAAGGATCCGGAATCCATGGATGAGAAGGAACTCAATAAGCTGGTCAAGGAGTTGGAAAAGAAAATGCGCCAGGCCGCAGTGGAACTTAACTTTGAGGAGGCTGCAAGGCTTCGTGACCGGATGATAGAAATTAAAAAAATACTCATAGATATGGAATAATTTGTAACTTGTCCTATCCACAGGGATTGTGTTTGAAAAATGTAATATTCTTTTAAGGATTATTAAATTGTACAATATCAATAGCTTTATTATAATAAAGATAGGCAATTGGTAGAAAATTCATATAATGGTGGATAGGAGGAGTTGTTATGAGAAAAAAGAAAGGTATATGCTTATTGTTAGCAGTTGTCATGGCAATCAGTACCGGATTTACCGCCTTGGCGGCAGATATGAAGATTGATACGGTGAAGCTTACATTTTCATATGATAAGGCACCTGCAAGCGGGGACAACATAGGTAATATTAAGGTCAAGGCAGACAGCAGTGAGTTTTATGTGGAATCAGCAGAATATACGAATTCAGATGACCAGGATACATGGACCGTGGGGGATGTACCGGAGGTGAAGATTGAACTGTCAGCCAAGGATGGCTACCGTTTTTCCTACACATCCAAGAGTCACTTTAAATTTACAGGATGTAATGCCGAGTTTAAGAAGGCCAAGATTTATGACAGCGGCGCGTATATAGAGGTATATGCGGAACTGAAGCGCATTGGCGGTAAGCTGGAAGGCGCCACGGACCTGGACTGGGAAGATACCACGGCTGTATGGGAAGAGATTGAAGGAGCCAAGAGTTATGATGTGAAGCTTCTCAGGAATGATAAGACAGTGACAACTGTGAGCACCACCAGGACATCGTTTGATTTTGCAGGATATTTTAACAGGGAAGGCGATTATACCTTCCGGGTAAGGGCTATATCTCGGTATAACAGTAAGGCTGGTGAGTGGTCTGAAGATTCCAGTTCCTTTTATGTGGATGAGGATGAACTTGGAAGATACGGCGGCAGCGGCCACTGGGTCCAGGACCAGAAGGGGTGGTGGTATGCCTTTGATACTGGCGGTTATCCATCTTCCTGCTGGAAGCAGATTAATGGAGCCTGGTACTATTTTAACAGTTCAGGTTATATGTTGACCGGCTGGCAGCGTCTGGACAGGGATTGGTATTACCTGAATCCCAGCGGCGCCATGACAACGGGCTGGCAGGCCATCAATGGCCAGTGGTATTATATGGACGGCAGCGGTGTGATGCAGACCGGCTGGCAGGCTGTGAATGGAAGATGGTACTATATGAACAGCAGCGGCGCCATGCAGACCGGCTGGCAGAGGCTTAATGGCCAGTGGTATTATCTGGATCCCAGCGGCGCCATGCTTACGGGCTGGCAGGCCATTAACGGGAAGTGGTATTATCTTGGGAGTAATGGCGTGATGTATGCCAATACGACCACACCGGATGGCCGCTATGTGGGGTCCGATGGGGCCTGGATGCCATAAGGATATTCATGGACGGGTATCAGGTAACAGATTAAATCAATGGATTTGGGCGTGGGGAACATGTTTCTCCGCGCCTGTTCTTATTTTTTGAAAATATAGTTTGTTGCAACAAACTCTTCTTATTGACAATTTTTCCTATTAAGCATACAATGAATATGGTTTTAAGGATATTACAGGAGGATACGGGTCAGTATGCAGAGGAAACTGAATGAGTGCGAAATCGGCGGCCGGTACGTGGTGGCAGGGGTACAGGTGGATGAGGGCATTACCAGGAGATTGGAGGCCCTTGGGGTCAACGAAGGTACTCCTGTGAATATATTGAATAAGAAGGGCAGCGGAAGCGTCATTATTAAGGTCAGGGGCACCAGGCTGGCTTTGGGACGCCGTCTGTCAGAGGGAATTACAGTCAGGGAGGAACATGCATCATGAATGGGCAGGCCAGAGCAGCAGGAAAAGATTCATATGGCAGCATAACCCTGGGGACAGGGGGTGGATCCATGGATAGGGAATCACATGCCGGTAAGCCGGAGGAAAGGAAAAACAGTATGCCGGATCCGGTGCATAAGGACCGTAAGGAAAGCACACGGCCTATTACGGTCGGTTTCGTGGGAAATCCTAACTGTGGAAAGACCACCTTATTTAACGCGTTTACCGGAGCCAAGCTAAAAGTGGCCAACTGGCCAGGTGTTACCGTGGAACGGGTGGAAGGGGAGACCAGCTATAAGGGCAGGCCCATTAAAGTCATTGACCTTCCCGGCATTTACAGCCTCACCTCCTATACGATAGAAGAAAAGGTAACCAGGAAATGTATTGAGGATGGGGAAGTGGATGTCATCATCAATGTGGTGGATGCCTCCTCCCTTGAGAGGAACCTGTATCTTACCATGCAGCTCATTGAACTGAAGAAACCGGTCATACTGGCCCTTAACATGATGGATATCGTGGAGGAGCGGGGCATGGAGATAGACATGCACCGCCTGCCTGAGATGCTGGGGGAAATCCCGGTGGTTCCGGTGTCTGCCAGAAAGCGGACCGGTCTGGATGTGCTGATGCATGCAGTGGTGCACCATTATGAAGAGGGGCCACAGGGTGTGGTGGTCCATTACAGCGAAGAGGTGGAAGGAAGGATTTCACAGATTGAAACCGCCCTCAGGGAAAAGTACGGTGAGATGGATAACATGCGCTGGCATGCCATCAAGTTCCTGGAATTTGATGAGGTAGTGATAAGCGACCATCCGCTGGATCATGTGGAACGGATCCTGCCCAGGAATTATGAGAAACAGATCATCAATGAAAAATATGATTACATAGAGGAAGTAATTGAGGAATGCCTGTTTAATAAGAATGAGAAGGCGGCCACCACGGACAGGGTGGACCAGTTCATGACCCATCCTGTCTGGGGGATTCCCATCTTCCTGGGAATCATGGCGCTGGTGTTTTTCCTTACATTTACGGTGGGCGATTTCCTGAAGGAATATTTCCAGATGGGGCTGGATGTGATTTCGGAATCCGTGCTTGCCCTGCTCACCAACGTGCATGCGGCCCAGTGGCTTACCTCCCTGATCCTGGATGGGATCATTGCCGGGGTAGGCGGAATCCTTACATTCCTGCCGAATATCTTCATCCTGTTCCTGGCCCTGGCTTTTCTGGAGGACAGCGGCTATATGGCCAGGGTGGCCTATGTGATGAATGAGACCATGGGCATGGTGGGATTGTCCGGCAAGGCGTTCCTGCCCATGCTTTTGGGGTTCGGATGTACGGTTCCGGCTGTAATGGCTACCCGTGCACTGGAGAGTGTGAAGGACCGGCGCAGGACAATCCTCATAACTCCGTTTATGTCATGTTCTGCCAGGCTTCCGATTTATGTACTGTTTGCAGAAATGTTTTTCCCGGACAAAGCGCTTCTGGTTGCATACTCCCTGTATATCATAGGACTCTGCATAGCCATCCTGGTGGCATTCATCGCCCATATGCATGAGAAGCACGACAGTGCGCAGAATGCCCTTCTGATTGAACTGCCGGAGTATAAGACCCCAAACAGCAGGACGGTTGCCATCTATGTTTGGGACAAGGTAAAAGACTATCTGAGCAAAGCCGGGACCACCATATTCATCGCATCCATTGTGCTGTGGTTTGTCCTGAACCTGGGACCAGCCGGATTTGTATCAGATGTGTCGGACAGCTTTGCGGCAATCATCGGGCATGTCCTTGTGCCGGTGTTGAGACCGGCCGGCCTGGGGATATGGCAGGTGGCGGTGGCGCTTATCTCAGGCCTTTCCGCCAAGGAAGTGGTGGTGTCCAGCTTCAGTGTGCTCTATGGAATCAGCAATATTAACTCCGGAGCAGGCATGGCTGAACTTTCCGCCAGCATGTCCATGGCCGGGTTTGGCGGGGTGAACGCATATGCGCTCATGATTTTCTGCCTGCTGTATTCCCCGTGTATTGCAGCGGTAGCAACCATTAAAAAGGAAACCGGATCCTGGAGATGGACAATCGGCATGGTGGTGTTCCAGCTGGTGGTCGCATGGCTGGCAGCCGTGGTGGTGTTCCAGGCAGGGAGCCTGCTATTTGGGTAGGATGACACAACCTAGCAGATGGGAATGGCGCTGCTGGATGCCAGGGTAAGGGATTGTTCCTGTCTTGAATAGAAATATACCTGATTGGAAAGACGGTCCTCTTTGGGAACCTCGGTCTGATTGATGTGGGCCACAAGCCTGCTCATCTCATTGCAGGAAATATCGCCGTCATCAGGAAGAAGAAGGACTTCGTGGATGCTGGATGGAAGGATGATGATATCCTTTTCCATGCTGTCCGCGAAGTTTTTCAGCACTTCGGGGTAAAGGATGCAGGCAGCCCCATTGATTCCGGATGTGTTGCTCAGGACATAGAAAGGAGCGGATGCGTCGGGGTCAGGAAGCCCATAATCCACTGGGTTCCCGTCAGAAGGCTGGGAAGCGGATTCCTGTTCTATGGCCAGGGAAAGGTCTTCGATGATCCGTGCCATGCTGGATATGACGGGAGGAAAAAGCTTCGGCGTGTTGGCAAGGGCTGTTTCCTTCAGCTCTGCCAGGGAAATGTTCCAGATGTCCAGGTGTATATTGTGGATGGTGGCGGTCATGAGTCCGCTGTCATCCTCATGGAGGCACAGATAAAAGACCAGGGCCAGGTCCATCCAGGGAATATGGGGAATGTCCGTTAAAAGCGCCTGGTTAGAATCTGCATGAATCAGCCTGCAGGCAATATGGGACCTGATTTCCTCGAAGCATGCAAGCCTGTCATAGTCCACATCAGGCGGCGTCTGGTTGGCCTGGTACAGGGCTATGAGTTCCGACACGATATCCGCCATGGAGCGTCCGGCCTGATGCTGGAGATAGCAGGGATTCAGGTAAATGGCGGGTGCCACGTGGCCGCCGTCCTTGGCAATACACAGGCCATCCAGCATCAGGCCGTTGTTCTTGGGAACCCTGCGCAGCGTAAGGTCATATCCCTTTCCTAAAGCATGTTCCATGTGTTCTTTTACTTCATTGAGAAATGTTTCGTATTCCACGAAAATACCCCCTTGGTTTTTTATTTATGATAACTGTTATACAGTTCCATATCATCTGTAATGGGATTGTAAGGGGAGGTCCGGAAAAATAATAGACATGCCGCCTTAGAATACACAAGATAAAAATGAATATGAGAATGGAAAGATAGTATTCAAAAGAATTGCATTCAGCTTAATCCATACAGGGGATTTTGTCAAGAGCGGGGAGGGGGATTTTATGAATTATTTACATTTACCTTCCATAAATGAAATTGACGAAATGACGGGCGGCTGTTATACTCAAACCTGGAGCGGGATGTGGCGGTTCAGATATGTCCCGGAGTCAGATACTTTTTGGGATTGCGGGTAAAATCATGGGAAATGAAGAACATCTGCTGGCCAGGACCGCGTTGCTGGCCGGGGAAATCATGCTTGTAAGCGGTGCTGAGATAGCCAGGATTGAGGATACAATCCATCATATATTGGGCTGCTGTCCTGACAGGAAGGCGCAGACCATGGTGTTCAGCACGGGGATATTTGTGAGTCTGGAGGACAGCGGCGGTGAGGCCATCACCTTAGTGCGCCGGGTGAATGAGCGTTCCACTAACCTGGGAAGGATATATCTTGTCAATGAGGTATCCAGGAAACTCTGCAGTCAGGCCATGACCCCTTTGGCAGCATATGAGGAGCTGGAGGAAATCAGGGCAAGAAGCCAGTATAAAAAATGGCTCAAGGCGCTGAGCTATATGTTCATTGCATTTTTCTTCGGAATGGTGTTAAAGGGCAGCATGGTGGACTGTGTTGCGGCTGCGGTGACAGGCGGCGTGCTGGGATTTGTCGTATACATGGCTTCCAGAATCCGTCTGAATGACTTCTGCACCAATGTGCTGGGAGCCTTCTCACTGGGCACGGCGGCGCTGGCGCTGAACCGGTGGCTGTTCACTGGAAGCAGTACGGATATAGTCATCATCAGCGCGGTCATGCCCCTGGTGCCCGGCGTGATATTCACCACGGCGGTAAGGGATACTCTGAATGGGGATTACTCTTCCGGCGCCGCAAGGATGCTGGAAGCCATTGTGACGGCGCTGGCGGTGGCGGCAGGAGTGGGGGCCAGTATGGCGCTGTTCCATCAGCTGACAGGAGGCGGGACCGTATGGTAGGGGAAATGATGATGTGTGCACAGATGGGAATACAGAACATGGGAGTTCAGGCCGTGGAGGGACAGGCCTTGGGTGTACAGGCCCTGGGTGTACAGGTCATGGGAGTACAGGGAGCTGGGATACCGGGAACCGCCATACAGGTGGCCGGAGCATTCATGGCAGTACTCAGTTTTGGTCTGGTACTGGCCCTGCCGCAAAAGTATCTGGGGTGGTCCGGCATCACAGGAGGCGTCTGCTGGCTGGTATACATTCTTGTGAAGGCAGGCAGCGGGTCCCTGGTATTCGGGGCATTCATGTCCGGCCTGGCAGTGGCGCTGATGTCCCATGTCCTGGCCAGGATACTGAGGGCGCCGGTAACCGTAATCCTGATACCCGGCATATTGCCCCTGGTTCCGGGGACGTCCATTTATAACTGGGTATATCATATTATACGCAGCAGCCGGGAGCAGTCCATGTACTATCTTATTGAGACGATACAGATTGCCGGAGCCATTGCCATGGCTGTGTTTCTGATGGATTCCATGTTCAAGATGGTGGGGAACAGGAAGAAAGTGTAAAAAGGACTTGAAGTTTTTGGAGAAATATAGTATCATAATGGAGATGCGTCTGTAGCTCAGTGGATAGAGCAGTGGCCTCCGGAGCCGCGTGCGGAGGTTCGATTCCTCTCAGACGCATTTTTGATTGCGCAGATTATGGGTGTATGGGATTTTCATATCGGATATCATTTCATAAGATTATATAAAATGCCGCAGTGTGCCGGGATTCATTCCTGCATACTGCGGCATTTGGCATATAACGGCTGTCCGTTGTCGTGGGCCGGTCCGGTGGGAAGCGGGTACATGCCGTGCCGTTCACCTGTAATGATTCACAGCTGTGCCAGCTGGTTTTTATAGGTCAGGGACGGGGAATCCATGTAGGTCTGGATGCTGCAGAAATAATCCAGGGCCGCCTTGCGGCAGTTCTCAACATGGCTGCGCATCAGGCCGATTGCACGTTCCGTGTCCTTGTCCAGCAGGCAGTTGAGGATATCCAGGTGTTCCAGACGGGCGTCATGGATCTGTACCTGGTTCTGCTTGCTGGAAATGATGACACGGGTGTTCTCATCAAATATACGGTGCATCATATCGATGATATAGCGGTTGCCGCAGTGTTCGATGATGAACAGATGCATGGCAGTGTCCAGGCGGAAACCGTTCTGGATATCAGGGGCATCCCCTTCGAATTTGCCACAGAAGGCCAGCAGCTCCTGGCGGGGAAGATGGGGCGCTGCCAGGCGCACGGCAATCGGCTCAATCTCAATTCTTGTCTGAAAAATCTGAAGCACATCGTTTAAAGATATATCTGTGACGTAAATCCCCTTTTTAGGCATGATCTTCACAAATCCTTCCATCTCCAGACGGCTGATGGCCTCACGCACAGGCGTACGGCTGGCACCCAGGTCAGCTGCCAGCTGTGCTTCGTTCAACAGGGTCCCGGGAGGATAGATACAGTTGACCAGACGCTCCTTTAATATACAATATGTGTGATTTTTTAAGTCCTTATTGGCGGTTTTTGACATAATAAAATCTCCTTGTAGTATACAACTGATTATAATTATAGGCTATGCAGATAAAAAAATCAATAAATAAGTTTAAAAAAATACTATAAAATCAATGCTTTTATAAAGTATACAAAATATCTTCAAAAAAGTAATTGGATATATTGCATAAAAATAAAAGTCAAATTGTGTAGAAAGTGTATATTGAAAATGAAAAACGCATGTTGTATACTACAGGCATGACTAATAAATGCAACGAGGCGGGAACGGAAAGAAAAACAACACCGCGTGGCAGGGCAACATTGCAAGGCAGGGCAACACCGCTGGACAAAGCAACATCATTAAGACAAAGCAACATCATTAAGACAAAGCAACATCATTAAGGCAAAGCAACATCATTAAGGCAAAGCAACATCATTAAGGCAAAGCAACATCAGAAAACAAAGCAACAGTAAGGAGAGTATGATATGAAGAAAAAATTATTAGCAGCAGCAATGATCGCAGCCATGTCAGTATTTATGTTAGCCGGTTGTTCCGGTGAGGGAGGAAGGCAGGAGCAGACGGCCCCGGCCACCACAGCCGCACCCCAGGGAAGCGATGCAGCGGCCCAGACTGAGAAGAAGAGCAATAAGATGGTGAAGGATCCTTATAAGGATGACATTAAGCTTGCATACGTTGCACACGATATCGGGACACCTGTAAACCAGGCATGGCTGGAAGGCATTGAGCGGGAGTGTGCTTACTATGACAATATAACGGTCCAGGGCTTTGACGCTAAGAGCAGTGCGGAAGAGCAGGTTAAGATCATGTCGGAAATCATTACACAGAAGTATGATGCAATCATCCTTCAGGCAAGCGATAACTCAGCCCTTGCGGCATCTGTAACAGAAGCAGAGGAAGCAGGCATCCCTGTGATTACCATCAATATGGACGTGGATTCAGTCCATTCAGCCCTTGTACAGATGGTGGACTATGATGCAGGCCGTCTGGCGGCAGAAGAGATTGCAAAGGAGCTGGACGGGACAGGCAAGATTGTAATCATCCAGGGCCTTCCCGGAATCATCCGTACAGATAACCTGGAAAAAGGATTCCGTGATACAATCGGCCAGTATTCAGGCATTGAGATCATCGGTTCCCAGGCAGCCAACTTTGAGAAGGAAACAGCCATGAGTGTCATGAACAGCTTCATGCAGGCCAATGACAAGATTGACGGTGTATTTGCAATCAACGATGCCATGGCAGAGGGCGCTGCCCTTGCAGCTGAGTCAGCCAACCGTCTGGATGGAATGGTAATCTGGGGCGCTGACGGTGAGAAGGACGCTCTTGCAATGATTGAAAGCGGACAGCTGACAGGCACCATTTACACCAATTGCTGGGATGAAGGTTCCACTGCTGCCAAGGTCGCACTTCTCATGATTGGTTCGGAATACAGCTATGACGTGCTGTCCAAGACCCCGGTCATCAACATGGAGCCGGTTGTGGTCACTAAAGATACGGTAGCCCAGATCCTTCCGGAAGACCGCTGGTAATTAGATACGTTGGAAAAGGAAATGGCGGCAGGAGCGGCATTGGCAGCTCCTGCCCTTGGGAATTTCATGATACCAGGCTTGTGGAAAGACCTTGCCCCATATCGTGAAGTGCTTTCGCACAGGGCGCCCAAAAGCGGGACGCTGAGTACTCAATGCAAGGAGTTAATTTATGAAGCAGAATACAATCAGACGTTTTATTTCCCTGGCCATGCTGTTTGTGCTGGTGATTTTATTTTCTGCCACCAGTGACTATTTCCTGCAGGCAAAGAACATCATCTCCATTTTCAGGGATGCATCTGTCATCGGGATTATCGGGATTGGGGTTACATATGTGATTATCACAGGCGGAATCGAGCTTTCCACGGGTTCTGCCCTGGCCCTTGTGGGAATGGTCATGGCTAATATTTACCGTTATACCACGCTTCCCATATGGCTTATGCTGGCCGCGGGCATACTTGTGGGTCTGGCGGCTGGCTGGTTCAATGGTTTTATCATAACCAGGTTCAGCCTTCCCGAATTCATAGCCACCCTGTCCACCTTAAGTATATACAGGGCACTTACCTATGTGATTGCCATTAAGGAAAATGGAATCATTACCAGCCAGCCCATGAAGGATTACAGGTTTACCGTGTTTGGCGGGTCTGTGGGAGGCATCTATTATGTGACCATTGCATTCTTCGTGCTGGCTGTCATCGGGCAGGTCATCCTTAAAAAGACCAGGTTTGGCACGAACCTCTATGCAGTGGGTTCCAATAAAAAGGCGGCGGAGCTGTCCGGCATCCACACGGACAGGACCAGGATGGCTGCATTTGTCATTGTCGGTTTCTGCGTGGCAGTCGGCTCCATTTTCACCACATCCAGGCTTCAGAGCACCACGGCTGTTCTGGGTACCGGCCTGGAATTCAATGTGATTGCGGCGGTTGTGGTAGGCGGCTGCGCCCTGGACGGGGGCAGGGGCGATGTCATAGGAACCGTCATCGGCGCCCTGTTCATGTCAGTGCTGGACAACGGCATCTACAAATACCAGATTAACACTGCATATCAGCCCATTATCAAGGGCGTCATCATCATCCTTGTGGTTGTGTTTGACGCATGGTACAACAAGCGGATGGAGCAGGCATCCAAGAACAGGAAACGGCTTTGCGAGGAGGTGACGGCCTCATGACAGGAGGAACTATTTCAGGCGGGAACATTTCCGAAGAGAACATATCCGGAGGGAGCATTTCCAGCGGGAACATTTCCGAAGAGAACATATCCGGCGGGAGCATTTCCGGAGGGAACATTCCAGAGGGGAACATTCCAGAGGGGAACATTTCCAGGGAAACAATCCTTCAGGCGCTGGATATCGATAAGAGCTTTGGCGGTGTGCCGGTTTTAAAGCATGTGAACCTGGACATCAGGAAAGGCGAGGTCCATGCCCTTATGGGAGAGAATGGGGCGGGCAAATCCACCTTGATCAAGATCATAACAGGGGCGTATTCCAAGGACAGCGGACAGCTTAAATGGAAGGGGAATAATGTGGAAATCAACAGCAGGAGCGACTGCCAGGCACTGGGCATTTCCTGCGTGTATCAGGAGCTTTCCGTCATACCGGCCCTTACCGTTGCACAGAACGTGCTTCTTGGCAAGGAGCCGAGGATTGGGAAGACGCATCTGATTGACCATAAGAAAATGAACGCAATGGTCCAGGAACTGATTGACCGCTATGAGTTTCCGCTCAATCCAATGGATTCCGTCAATGACCTGGGAATCGGACAGCGGCAGCTGGTGGAGATATTAAAGGGACTGTCCTCGGACGCAGACCTGCTTATCATGGATGAACCCACGGCGTCCTTGAGCGGCCGTGAGGCGGAAATCCTGTTTTCCATCATAGAAGCCCTGAGGGATAAGGGTGTCAGCATCATCTACATTTCCCACAGGCTGGAGGAGGTCTACCGTCTGGCTGACCGTCTTACCATACTGCGGGATGGGGAAAATGTGGTGGTCCTGGAGAAAGAGGAAATCAATCCGGTGGAAGTCATCCGTCTGATGATCGGCAAGGTGGTGGATGAGTCGGAAGGCTCGGTCAAGACCTTCCGGAAAACCGGCGGCGAGGCTGCATTGGAAGTCAGGGATTTAAGCAGCAGGGGAGTATTTGACAAAGTGAGCTTTCAGGTCCGCAGGGGAGAGATACTTGGTTTTGGCGGCCTGATTGGAGCGGGCAGGACAGAATTGGTCCGCTGTCTTTACGGCATAGATGGATACAGCAGCGGTGAGATTTATCTGGAAGGGGAGAAATATGTCCCCAGGGTGAAGAAGAGCATTAAGAGAGGGTTTGGATTCGTGCCTGAGGACAGAAGGAACCAGGGATTCATCCCGCTTCTGTCCATTAACAGGAACACGGCCCTGACCAACTATGACCTGATCCGCAAAAGCGGCGGGGCCATATCAAAGAAGGAAGAGCTTCAGATGTGCCTGAACGCCATTGAGGCGGTGGATATCCGTCCCAAGGACCCGGACAAGGCAGTGGGACTGTTATCAGGAGGCAACCAGCAGAAGGTTGTGCTGGGCAAATGGCTGATGCGGGACCTGAAGCTTCTGATTGTAGATGAGCCGACCGCCGGAATCGACGTGGGGGCCAAGGACGAAATCTACCATATCCTCAGGGAACTGGCTGACAGGGGTGTGATGGTCATCCTTGTATCCTCCGACCTTCAGGAACTTCTGCGGGTTTCGGACAGGATACTTGTCATGCGCAAAGGCAGGATAGTAAAAGAATTTGCAGAGGGAACGGTAACCCAGGCTGATATACTGGCCGCGGCATCCGGGCTTCTGGGTTAAGGAGGGATGGATTATGAAACGGGAAGTCAGTTTAAAGAGATACAGTAAGATATTCATCCTTCTGGGATTCATGCTGGTGCTGACCATCATCGCGCCCCACAGTTTCCCCACCATTGCCAACCTGTCCAATGTGCTGTGGTCCGTATCCGTAATCGGCATCATGGTATCCGGCTCCATCTTTGCTATCCTGGTAGGCGGGATCGATCTTTCCGTGGGCTCCATGCTGGCCCTGACGGGAATCATCGTGGTGAGGATCATCCGGTTTTTCGATTATTCGGGCACAGGCGTCCTTTTAGGAATCCTGGCCGCCCTTTTGTGCGGCGTGCTTGTGGGCGTGATGCACGGCATCATCATAACAAAATTCAAGGTGCCTGCATTCCTCATTACCTTTGCGACCCAGAGCATCATATCCGGGATTTCCATGATACTTACCAATAATAAAATCCTGGGATGCCTGGAACCGAAGGCATTTACCTATATCGGGATCGGCAAGCTGTTTGGACTGCCCGTGCCTGTCTTCATCATGGCGGCGGTTGCCCTTATAAGCTTCTATGTCCTTGATAAGACCCAGCTGGGCCGCTATGTCTATGCGGTGGGAGGCAACCCGGAGGCATCCAGGCTGTCCGGCATTTCCGATAACGGCATCACCATGATGGCCTATATCTTTTCCGGCCTGACAGCGGCCATCGGCGGCATTGTCCTTGCCTCCATGACCCAGCAGGCCATGGCCAGCACGGGCAGCGGATATGAGACAGAGGTAATCACCGCGGCGGTCATCGGCGGCGTCAGCCTGGCCGGCGGCGAAGGCACGGTGATGGGAGCCATATTCGGCGCTGTCCTGGTAGGGCTTCTGAATAATGGGATGAACCTGATGAATGTGCCGTCCACCCACCACGGCCTGGTAAAAGGCCTGGTAATCATCGTTGCGGTGGCAGTGGACATCATGGGACATCAGGAAAAGAAAAAAGGTTTATTCGCATCATTATTCCGCAAACAAGGAGGAGCTGTTCAATGAAAAAAATAGATTCACACCTGCATATAGCAAAAATTATAGCAGGATACTGCCGCAGAGGGGAACTACGGGCTGCGGGAAACGGCATGGCCCAGTGGGGCAACGGCGAGATTTTCCGCCTGCTGCCCGAAGGCTATGGGGATACCAGCTTTACCGCGGAAGCCGCCCTTGCAATCATGGACCATCATGAGGTGGAAAAGGCGGTCCTGATGCAGGGAAGCATGTATGGGTTCCAGAACCAGTACCACTATGAAATCATGAAAAAGTACCCGGACCGTTTCTGCCCGTCCTGCACCGTGGACCCCTTCATGACCAATTACCTGGATATCCTGTCCTTTCAGTTAAAAGAACAGGGATTCCGCCTGGTCAAATTCGAGGTAAGCTCCGGAGGCGGGCTCATGGGCTGCCACGACCCCTTTGACCTGGATTCCGGCCGCATGATGAAGATATATGAAATGATAGACCAGTGCAATGCCGTGGTGGCCCTTGATATAGGGGACCTGACGATGGCCAGTTACCAGCCGGAGAAACTGGCCCGTGTGGCAAAGACATTTCCAAACATGAAAATGGTCCTGTGCCACCTCCTTGCCCCCACCAGAGGGGAGGAGGACCGTCTCTGGTCCGACCTGGAGCTGTTAAACCAGGATAATGTATGGTTTGACATCTCCTCCGTGCCCAAAATCTATGCCCCGGATACATATCCGTATCCTGATGTGAACACCCTGCTCCACCAGGCCGCATCCCGCCTTGGCATCCGAAAACTCCTGTGGGGGACCGATGCACCCTTTGCAGCCACCCAGGACAGCTACGGTCATCTGACCGATTACCTGACCTATGGCGGCTGGACGGAAGACGAGCTGAACGCCCTTTATTATAACAATGCCGCTTACGTATATTTCCGGCAGAAGGAGGCATGAAAATGGTCAGAGCAAAGGAATCCGTAATACAGACAACCAAACCGGCCCCGTTTAACGGGACGGGTGATATCTGTGTCAGGGACCTGTTAAACGGGCCGGATGAAATGTATGGCAAAGGAAGGGTTTTCGCCCACACCACGGTCTATCCCGGTTCAGCCATCGGTTACCACGTCCACACCAACGAATCAGAGACTTACTACATACTGGAGGGCACCGCCAGATTCAATGACAACGGAACCGAACGCATCCTCCATCCCGGCGACGTAGCCTTTACCGGAAGCGGGGAAGGCCACTCAATTGAAGCCATGGAAGGCCCTGTGGAGATGATTGCCCTTATTTTATACAAAAAGGAACCATCCGAATAAAAATATTTTTAAACTGAAAAAGCCCTTTTACTGAAAAGCTGCCGTATGCAACCGGAAATCCGCATATAACAGCTTTTTATTTTACCCCAAAGCCCATGCCGCTGCGCCCTGTATCCCGGGAACCGGCATGCCGGACCTGATTGCCGATGTTCTTATCCCATTGCATTTTCCCACGCTTTTTGTTAGAATAAGACGAAGTGGTTATGATACCCAAATGATGCATATAGAAGCATGAGGACTGGAGGACTTATATATGAGACAGAACAGAAGACGGACACGCGGCAGAAGGTCTGACGCTGACAAGATAAAATACATCCGGATGGCGGCAATCCCCCTTGCGGTGGTGATTGTGCTGGTGATTATCATAATGGTCATGGATAAAAAGCCAGGTGACAAGGAGACGGCGGCCACGCCCGGAACAGGGGTATCCGCTGAGTCCGGCCCATCCGGCGGGGATATCAGTATTTCCGGCGACGGGACTGAAGCGCAGGACGCAGGTGTGGAACCGGACAACAGCCAGTATACCACGGATTTTTCCCATTATGAGCTTCAGAAGGACGCGGTTCCCCAGGTTAACCTGCTGATCAGCGAGTATTTCCAGGCCAAGATTGACCAGGATGCGGAAAAGTTATTTGAACTTTTCGGCAAGGCCGCGGATGAGAGCCTGGAGGCGCGCAGGGAAGAGCTGAAAAGCGAGGCTGTCTACATCGAGGATTACCAGGACATTGTATGCTATACCAAGCCGGGGCTGACAGCGGATTCCTATGTGGCCTATGTGACCTATGAGGTAAAGTTCAGGAGGGTGGATACCCTGGCGCCGGGACTTATGTGGTGCTATGTGCTGAAGGATGACAATGGCAATTACATCATCCGCGAAAATGTGGTGGGGGATGAAGCCGATTACGTGGCAAAGCAGAACCAGTCTGAGGATGTTCGCCTTTTATCCAAGCAGGTCAATGAGCGCCTGCGCCAGGCCATTGAATCGGATACCCTGCTTGCGGGGATTTACGGCGATTTGAGGAACGGGGCAGTGGTAAGCAGCTCAGAGGAGGACGGCCAGGACAGCATGGTATCCCTTGAGGATGACGGGGCCGGGACTTCGGGAGCCGGTGAAAGCGCTGCAGCGGGGAACAGTACGGATGCAGGGGATGGCGCCGGCCAGGACGGTAATGCCGCAGCTCCTTCAGACGCGGCATCCGGCCAGGACGGGGCGGACGCCGGCAGCGGGGAAAGCCAGATACCTGGCGCCGGCCAGGCAGATGCATCACAAGGACAGGATACGGCCCCGGAGACAACAGGTGGTTCTGAGGTAAAGATTGAATAAAGCTGGAGGAAGACAGGACATGGATGTAAAGGATTTTTATTTTGATTTACCGGAGGAACTGATTGCCCAGGACCCGCTTAAGGACCGCTCGTCCTCACGGCTGCTGGTACTGGACAAGGATACAGGGGAAGTGCAGCACAGGGTATTCCGGGATATTGTGGAGTATTTAAGGCCGGGGGACTGTCTGGTGATTAACGATACAAAGGTAATACCGGCCAGGCTTTTTGGCGTCAAGAAGGATACGGGGGCCAAGATTGAGGTCCTGCTTCTTAAGCGCAGGGAAAATGATATATGGGAAACGCTGGTCCGCCCGGGCAAGAAGTGCAGGCCGGGGACCGTCATAGAGTTTGGGGAAGGCCTGCTGAGCGGCACCGTGGTGGAGACGGTGGACGACGGCAACCGTCTGATCCGGTTCAGCTACAAGGGCATATTCGAGGAGATTTTAGACCAGCTGGGCCAGATGCCCCTTCCTCCTTATATCACACATGAGCTGAAGGACAAGAACCGCTACCAGACCGTGTATGCAAAGCATGAAGGCTCCGCGGCAGCCCCCACGGCCGGACTGCATTTTACCAATGAGCTTTTAAAACAGATTGAGGATATGGGGGTCAGGATTGCGCATGTGACGCTTCATGTGGGGCTTGGCACCTTCCGTCCGGTGAAGGTGGAAAATGTCCTGGACCACCACATGCATTCCGAGTTCTACGTGGTGGAAGAGTCCGAGGCCAAAAAGGTAAACGACACAAAGGCGGCCGGAGGGCGGGTCATCTGTGTGGGGACCACCAGCTGCCGCACCGTTGAGTCTGCTTCCACGGACGACGGTATCCTGCAGGCTAAAACAGGATGGACCGAGATATTCATCTATCCAGGATACCGGTTTAAGGTGCTGGACGCCCTCATAACCAATTTCCACCTTCCGGAGTCCACGCTGGTCATGCTGGTAAGCGCGCTTGCGGGAAGGGAGCATATCCTGGATGCGTATAAGGAAGCCGTGAAGGAGCGCTACCGTTTCTTCTCATTTGGGGACGCCATGTTCATTGCATCCCACCCAGCGGCCCAAAAGCGGTGAATGGACCATGGATATGGATGGGCGCAGGGAAGACGGCATGGATGTAAACGGTAAAATGGATTTAAACAGTAAAACGGATGTGGAAAATAAAGAGGAAAAAAGAGAGGAACGTCTCAATAAATGGCTGAGCCAGATGGGAGTATGTTCCAGACGTGAGGCAGACCGCCTGATTGAGGCCGGGAAGGTGTGGGTGGACGGCAGTCCGGCTGCCATGGGCCAGAAGGTGAAGCCGGGGCAGAAGGTGGTATGCGACGGTGTCCCGGTCAATGGGGGCAGCGGCGCGGACAGCCGGAAGCCGAAGCCGGTGCTTCTTGTTGTGAATAAGCCAAGGGGAATTGTCTGTACCACTTCGGATAAGGACCGGGCAATGAATATCGTGGAATATCTGGATTATCCGGAGCGCATCTATCCGGTGGGAAGGCTGGATAAGGATTCAGAGGGCCTTCTGCTTATGACAAACCAGGGGGACCTGGTGAATAAAATCATGCGCAGTGGCAATGCTCATGAAAAGGAGTATATTGTCACGGTGGACCGTCCGCTGACAGACGATGCCATGGACAGGATGGCAAAGGGGATTTATCTCAGGGAACTGGAAACAGTGACACGGCCCTGTAAGGTGAAACGGGTGGATGGGAAAACATTTTCCATCATCCTGACCCAGGGGCTGAACCGTCAGATACGCCGTATGTGCGAAGCCTGCTGCTGCCATGTGGAGCGCCTTGTGCGGGTGCGCATCATGAATATACGGCTGGACGGCCTGGAGACAGGGGCGTCAAGGGAAGTGGGCCAGGAGGAATACCGGGAGCTTATAAGGCTTTTAAGGGACTCCAGCAGCCTGCCGGGAGGGCGCGGGCGCGCCGTTCCCCATAAGGCCAGGACAGTAAAAGATTGATCAGGAGAACAGAATGGAAGACAGGATTCAGAGAATGAAAGAGTTGGTTTCCACCCTGAGACAGGCAGGAAAGGCTTATTATCAGGAAAGCCGGGAAATCATGAGCAATTTTGAATATGACAGGCTTTACGATGAACTTTGTTCCCTGGAAAAAGAGACAGGAATCATCATGTCAGGAAGCCCCACCCAGAGGGTGGGATACGAGGTGTTAAGCGAGCTGCCCAAGGAGACCCATGAGTCCCCCATGCTTTCCCTTGACAAGACAAAGAGCGTGGAGGACCTTCAGTCGTGGCTGGGGGATCAGAAGGGACTTCTGTCCTGGAAAATGGATGGGCTGACCATCGTGCTTACCTATGAAGGCGGCAGGCTTACAAAGGCGGTTACAAGGGGAAATGGGGAGATTGGCGAGGTCATCACCCCCAATGCCCGGGTGTTTGCCAACATACCCCTTAATATTTCCTACGAGGGACAGCTAATCCTCAGGGGAGAGGCAGTCATTACCTATTCGGATTTTAAGAGGATTAACGAAGAAATCGAGGACGTGGACGCCAAGTATAAGAATCCGCGCAATCTCTGCAGCGGTTCGGTGCGCCAGCTGAACAGCCAGATAACGGCTGAGAGAAACGTGCATTTTGAGGCATTTGCCCTGGTAAGGGCTGATGGCGTGGATTTTGGGAATTCCAGGAAGCGCCAGTTTGAATGGCTGAGGGAGCAGGGCTTTGAAGTGGTACACTACGAAGAAGTGACGGCGGAAAACCTGCCTGAGGCGGTCAATGGATTTGCAGAGGCAGTGGAGGGCAATGACGTGCCTTCCGATGGGCTGGTGCTTACCTTTGACGATATCGCATACGGGGAAGCCCTGGGAAGGACAGCCAAGTTCCCCCGCAACTCCATTGCATTTAAGTGGCAGGATGAAATCAGGGAGACAAGGCTCGATTACATTGAGTGGAGCGCGTCAAGGACCGGCCTGATCAACCCGGTTGCCGTGTTTGACCCGGTGGAGTTGGAGGGCACCACGGTGAGCAGGGCCAGTGTCCATAACCTGAGTATCATGGAAGCACTGGACCTGGGCCAGGGCGATACCATTACGGTGTACAAGGCCAACATGATCATCCCCCAGATTGCGGATAACCTGACGCGCAGCGGGGTCAGGGATATACCAAAAAAATGTCCTGTGTGCGGCGGCGAGACCCAGATAAAGCAGATGAATGATGTGAAAAGCCTGTACTGCACCAACCCGGACTGTCAGGCCAAGAAGATAAAAAGCTTCACCCTGTTCGTGAGCCGTGACGCTCTTAATATTGACGGGCTGTCCGAAGCCACCCTGGAGAAGTTCATAGGCGCGGGCTTTATCCATGAGTATGCGGATATCTTCCATCTGGAGGAGCATAAGGATGCGATTGTGGAGATGGAAGGCTTTGGACAGAAATCTTATGACAACCTGATTGCATCCATTAAGACCGCAAGCAATACAACCCTGCCAAGGATGGTGTATGGTCTTGGAATCGCGGGAATCGGCCTTGCCAATGCCAAGATGCTCTGCAGGGAGTTTAAGTCTGATTTTGAGAAAATGCGCCATGCCCAGGCAGATGAGCTGGTTGCCGTGGATGGAATCGGCGGCGTCCTGGCCCAGGCATGGATGGATTATTTTGCATCTGAGAAGAATAACCTGGCAGTGGACCATCTGTTAAAGGAGCTTACCATTGAGGCGGAGCAGGTGGAGACAATGGATGCCATATTTGAAGGCATGACATTTGTGATTACCGGTTCCGTGGAGCATTTTGCAAACCGCAAGGAGCTGCAGGAGGTTATCGAGAGCAGGGGCGGCAAGGCCACCGGCTCCGTCACTGCCAAGACAACGTATCTGATTAATAATGACGTGGCCTCTAATTCATCAAAGAATAAAAAAGCAAAGGACCTGGGGGTCCCAATCATATCAGAAGAGGAGTTCCTGCGAATGTTGTAGCACAGTTTCCGCCGGCAGGCCCTGGGGGATGTCTGGAAGCTGCTATCCGGAACGTTTAAAGGCTGCCGGTGAAGCTGTGCTGATTGTGCATAAACCACACAACACACAACATTTGAAGGGAGAGAATGATATGCCGATTAAAGTACAAAAAGAACTTCCAGCCAGGACCATCCTGGAGTCAGAGAATATATTCATCATGGACGAGGACCGGGCCATGCGCCAGGATATCAGGCCTTTGGAGATATTAATCCTGAACCTGATGCCGTTAAAGGAGGAAACGGAGACCCAGCTTCTGCGCGCCCTTTCCAACACGCCCCTTCAGGTGGACTGCACCTTTCTCATGCTGTCCACCCATGTGTCCAAGAACACCTCGGCCAGCCATCTGAATAAGTTTTACATAACCTATGACGATATACGGAAGAAAAAGTTCGACGGCATGATTATCACAGGCGCGCCGGTGGAGAACCTGGAGTTCGAAGAGGTGAATTACTGGCCCGAGCTTTCAAAAATCATGGAGTGGAGCAAGACCCATGTGACCTCCACCATACATATCTGCTGGGGAGCCCAGGCCGGCCTGTACTATCATTATGGAATCCGGAAATATCCCATAGAGAAGAAACTGTCTGGCATCTACAACCACAAAGTGCTGGACAGGAAGGTGCCGCTGGTGCGCAGCCTCAATGATTATTTCCTGGCGCCCCATTCCAGATATACGGAAGTGCGCAAAAGCGATATCTTAAAGCACCCGGAGCTTATGATACTGGCAGAATCAGAGGAGGCCGGCGTATTCCTGGTGATGAGCCGCGACGGCAGCCAGGTCTTTGTACAGGGGCACCCGGAGTATGACAGGATGACCCTGAACAACGAATACCACAGGGATCTGAATAAGGGCCTGAATCCTGAAGTGCCCTGTAATTACTATGAGCATAATGACCCGTTCTCAGTACCGGCCCTGACCTGGAGGAATACATCCAATACGCTGTATACGAATTGGCTGAACTATTATGTGTATCAGACCACGCCTTATGTGCTGGATGAGGAAGAGGAAGTATGAAACCAAGGAATTAGGCGGTTCTTATGGAATGATGGATAATTGGGTTAATCACAATTTTATACTGTTTTAAAAGTCAAATACAAGGACTCCCTTAGAATATGGGAGTCCTTTGTGTTACATGTGGAAAATAAGCTCTTATCCGATTGATTATACTGTAACCCAGTGGTACACTTGTATATAGTAAAATATGGGAGGGGAAATATAAAGACTATGAGAAAAGGTACTGCTGGGTTACTGGATACATTGTTAACAGGCAACATTAAAAGTTCATTTCATGGATGCAGACCAAGAAGATAGCATTCTTATCCAGCCAGGGTATTTTTAGGTTGGAACATATTTGTCAATATTCTAAAATCAGGACACCATGAAAAGCACATCAGCAAGTTCTTTATTAAGGCACTAACTATAACTGAATATGCACCTTGCAAAAATTGTAATCCATAAAATAAATATAAATTCATTTTACTATGGGGGAAACTACTATGGGGCGAAAAAAAGATAATTTAATATGGAAACGGCATTTTGCAAATTTATTTAAAACCATTTTTTTTAAATATGAATTAGATTATGATGACTTTTCATCCGAGTATACGTGGTCTTCCTCAGCTATCCGTTATTGGAAAACAAGTAAGCGATTACCTCAAATCGAAGCACTATCTGATTTAAGAAAGTTTTTATGTACACATATTGTGAGTAATGAAGCGACTGACAAATTGGTAATAGGAGAGATTAGTGATGTTTTTACGAAGGAGGAGATGCTCCATGAATACTATCGAATAAGAAATGCATATCCAAGAATTAATGAGTTTGTAGGAGCAATACTAAATTTTTATTATAATGCTGCAAAAGACAAACCTAATTTAGATGAGATAACAGAAACCAAAACTGATAAAGAAAGAAATACCAGAGTAGTAGTTTTTGACTTTGATGGTACATTGACCGATGGGAAAACAAACAGGACAACTTGGGAGAGCATATGGACCAGTCTTGGATATGATGTTAAGGAATGCCAGGATTTACATATGAAATTCAATCGAAAAGAAATATCCCATGAAGAGTGGTGTAAGATAACAGAAGAGAAATTTCGTGAGCGAAGGTTGCATCGTGATATTTTAGAAAATGAAATAGCCTCTAAAATCCATTTGATTAAAGGTGTCAGAAAAACTTTTAATGCTTTAGACAAGAAGAATATCAGAATATATATTGTATCCGGGTCTATATATTCTGTTATTAAGAAAACAATGGGAAGTTTAGTTCAATACATTTATGATGTCAAAGCAAATGATTTTTTGTGGGATGAGGGAGGCTTCCTGACGCAAATAATAGGTACTAAATATGATTTTGAAGGTAAAGCAGAGTTTATATTTGAGATTTCTCAAAGGTTAAACATTTCACCAAATGATATTTTATTTGTGGGCAATTCTATAAATGATCAATTTGCGTATAATTCAGGTGTATATACATTGTGTATTAACCCAAAACTAACAGATGCATCTAACAGTAAGATTTGGAATGATTGCATTATGACATGCGATGATTTAACTGATATATTGAACTATTTATAGATGGATTTGTGACAGTTTGTGACAGAATGAAAGAAAAACATGTATTATAAATGCCACAAATAACATCAAACGATATCCTTGCATATTCTCCAGTGAAATTGTAAACTAAATATATAGAAAATGTTAAAATTTAGTTACGGACAAGGCTTAGAAAGGAGACGGCGGCAATGAATGAACTTACAAATTATAGTGGAATCAACGATGTAATACCTTATGGCGGAGGGAGTAACTTTGTTAATGATTTAATCTCTGCGGTTCCAATGGCGATTGTAAGTCCAATATTAGCTTATCAGCGCACAAAGGCACAAAAAAAATTAGCTGAGATAGCTATAGAAGCAAGAAAGTGTGAGAGAGATGAAATCCTACACACAATGAGGGTTCTGGCAAAGTATGGCGCATTGACGCCTGAACTTTCCCAGCAACTGATGGTTGCATATTATCAGCCAGCATTTCCTAAATAAAAAAAGGGATAGAATTGTGCAATAAACTGCAGTTCTATCCCTTTTCATTTAGTAATTAATGAATAAAGGTGCAATGATATCAGCAATATCAGAAAAGAGCAGATGTTATCACCATGGCCGTTGTATGGATGGCTCTGCCAGAACGCCTTTGGCTCCCAGATACAGAGTGCTGCTGTTTAGAAAAGGACTACATTTGTACGGGAACAGCGGCCAAGCAGAACGCTGGTATATAGATGGTATACAGGTATCACAGAAGTCTGATGCCATAAAACAGGAGGGCTTTTATATGGTCATCACCATCGTGGTGGGAGAGAACGGAATCATCCAGTATGAGATTCCCTGAACGAATTGTGTAGTTCACGTTTATATGCAAGTTGGCATCAGGAAAAACAATGATATATATTTACATTTTGTCTCATATAAATGCGGGGAATGCCTTTAAATGCAGGCATTCCCCGCATTTATACTGTTAAAGACGGGATTATATCATGTAAATTTGAATATATGGAAATACATTTCCTGCAAACCCTGCAGATTCATTGTATAATAATCATCAGGAACCGTTCACCTATGGGTAAATTACCTGAAAAGCCGGCCGGTTAAAATAAGGTCAATATGGAAGTGAGAAATTTGCATGATTTGGATGTTGGCATCTTAAATTAGTAACCTGTAATCAAATAAATATTCCCCTCCCTGAGGTATACCTCATGGTAATTCGTCCTGCTAACGGGTAAAATTCCCATATAATTGTCGAAATGTAGGAGGACATCTTTATGAATGAGAATAAGCTTGTGTTTCAGGATTTTCTTAGAAGCCAAATTCATTCGTATCGTAGCGTTCATGCTTTTTCCCAAGAACATATGGCAGAAGCCCTGCGTATCTCGCCAAGGTCCTATATTGACCAGGAGCATGGGCGATATGGCTTTTCAGCAATGACGTTGGTATACTATATTTTCCTGCTGAATGATGAAGAAATCCTTACTTTCATCAGGGAACTGAGGTATCTGATGGGGAGGAGGAAAGAAGATGTTGCATAAAGCCATATTTGATTCTGCACAAATACATAAGTTGTTGACACTACTTGGGGCAGACCTGCATTATATCGGTTTCCGGTATACGGAATACGCCCTTTTGTTAATGGAAGAAGATGAGCAGTGTATCCACTCCGTCACAAAATGTCTGTATCCTGAAATCGCCAGACGCTATCAGACTTCATGCCACGCAGTGGAACGGAATATAAGGACGCTGTCGCAGGTGGCCTGGAAATCCGAACCAGGACTCCTTCAGAAAATGGCGGGCCATACACTTGAGAAAAGACCAACATCAAGCCAATTTCTTGCAATCCTTTTTGCATGTCTTACTAATATGGATCCTGCTTCTCACGAATAACCCTTCATATTAAAAATCAGCGACTTATGTAAAAAATATCCGGAGCCGGGAGTAAAAAACGGTTCCGGATATTCTTATGTCATGGAACCGGCGCTGTACAAGACCAGGCATATAAGCATTCCGGGCCATTTGACAGAAAATATATTAATAAGATTGTAAGTATTGTTAAATTGAATAGCTGCAACAAATTTATTATAATAAATGTATGTATCTGGAAATAATTTATATTTACGCAGAGAGGGGATTGTTATGAACAAACGAAAAGCGTTATGTCTGCTGATGGCTGCTGCGATGACGGTCAGTACCGCGTTTACTGCATATGCAGCCGACACAAAAATTGATAAGGTAAGGCTGGAGTTTTCGTATGGTGAGGCGCCTAAAAGCGGAGATGACATAGGCGACATTACTGTAAGGGCAAAAGACAGTGAATACTATGTGGAGTCCGCGGAGTACACCAACTCGGATGATCAGGACACATGGACGGTTGGCGATGTGCCGGAGGTGAAGATTGAGCTTTCTGCAAAGGACGGTTACCGTTTTTCCTATACAAGCAAGAGCCATTTTACACTGAGCGGGTGCAATGCTACGTTTAAAAGGGCAAAAGTCTATGACAGCGGGTCCTACATAGAGATATATGCGGAACTGAAACGTATTGGCGGCAAGCTGGAAGGTACGTCCAACCTTGAATGGGAGGATACCGTGGCTGTGTGGGACGAGATTGAGGGGGCCAAAAGCTATGATGTGAAGCTGCTCCGTGACGAAAAGACAGTGACAACCGTCAGCACCACCGGGACATCTTATGATTTTGCAGGCTATTTTAACCGGGAAGGCGATTATACCTTCCGCGTAAGGGCTATTGCAACCTACAACAGCAAGACAGGGGAATGGTCAGATGATTCCGACACACTGTCCATTGACGAGGATGAGATTGCCAATTACGGCGGCAGTGGACACTGGGTCCAGGATGGCAATGGCTGGTGGTATTCCTATGATACAGGCGGTTATCCTTCCTCATGCTGGAAGCAGATTAACGGTGCATGGTACCATTTCAACAGTTCCGGGTACATGCAGACAGGCTGGCTGAGACTGGACGGCCAATGGTTCTATCTGGCAGACAGCGGGGCCATGCTGACCGGATGGCAGGCCATTAACGGAAAGTGGTATTATCTTGGCACAGATGGCGTGATGTATGAGGATACATGGACACCTGACGGATTCTATGTGAATGGTTCTGGAGTCTGGGTGCAGTAATAATAATGACAGTCCAGAAAAATCCATATAAATCAAGGGTTCTGCCGATTGTGATTTGGTCCTGCTACTTTATTGGTTAATTGAGATGGCCAAAGAAAGAGAGGACGGCGCTGTTACCATCTGGATACTGTCTATTATCAAGTGAATAACCAAATCCGTACCGGGAGTCTGTCCAGGTATGGTTTAACAAGAGGAAAAGGACTAAATCTAGCAAAATTTATTTGTTAGGTTTAGTCCTTTTTACATTTTAGGAAGAGGAGGGTAGCGCTGTCTTAAATGTCCTGAAAAAGGTTGTTCTTTGTATGAGAACACCAATGATTGTTGTTTCTTTATCATCATGGACACAAAGGGCATGTCCGGCAAAGGGCTGTCCTGCATAGAGTTCTCCTTCTTTGATGGTGATACGGTTGTCATACTTATAACTGATAGAATCATATTCACCTTGATAGGTGAAGTTGAAATAAAAAAGTCATGCCGATGGAAAAGTTCCTGGCGTCCTCCGCTTTGATGGACACAGATTAGGATTTCTTCATCTGGCGGACCTGGCCGGCAAAACATTTTTTCTGATTGGCTTCCAACTGGAAATTTGTGATATGTCCAATCTAATGTCAAAAATTGTTCCCGAAGCTGTATGATGGACGCGCACAATATGACAGGATAAGGGATGGGGCGGGGAGGCACGGAAGGGGGGAGCATTGCTGCTATTTGAACGTATGGTAAAGTTGCCGCCAAGGATATTCATACCGTAGAGGCTGCAACAAATTTTGGATTTGCTACCAGGGAATGTGAACTTATAGGTAACCACATATATACCAAAATGGTATATATGTGGTACAAAAGGTTGGCTGATCAACTGATTATTAGTATTTTGACTGATAAAAAGCCCCTAATCGGTTTCTGCTCCGACATTTAGTTTTTTGACGGATTCTCGTTGAACAAGCTGTGTCCCAATCCGGATTTTAATGGAACGCCCGATTACGCTTCCTTTGTACCGCTCAATCAACGACAGGAGACAGTCCACGGCCTCGGTTCCGAATGAATGCCGCGGAACGTTGATGGTTGTAAGACGAGGGGCAGATATTTGGCAGGCAGGGCGGTCATTGAAACCGATGATGGATATGTCTTCCGGTACCCGTATCCCCTTTTCTGATAACGCACGCATGACACCGATGGCCATGGTATCATCGTCTGCGACAAAGGCAGTGGGCAGGGATGGGGATGTCTGGAGGTATATCTTAAAATCCTGGTAACTTCCTTCTTCTGTATATCTGACTTTATAGTGATATTCTGGATGTAACTGGATGCCCAGACATTCCATGGCATCTTTGTAACAGTGTTCCCTTTCTCCAAAACTACTGATATGAACCTGACTTTGCAGATATCCTATGTGTCTATGTCCCATCTGATACAGATAATTGACAGCTTGGTAAGCTCCCATGGCGTTATTAATGGATACCGCATTTATATTTTGGTTTGTAAAGTCATTATCCATTGAAATATAGGGCTGTTTTAGTTTCTTAAAACAGGCAATATCATCATCCAGCATTTCTGTTGCAAAAATAATGAATCCTTTGGCATTCATTTGGTTTAGATTATCTATCTGTTCATCTATCGGATTTTTCCTGTCTACAGTGGTCAAGAGAATATGATAACCATGTTTACGGGCATGGTTTTCGATGCTTTCTGTCATGAGCAGAAAGAATGGGTGCTGGTCCAGGATCAGTCCATGCCGCCGGTATATGACAAAGCATATGTTATCATTTTGACATGGTGGATTTGGATACGGCTTTATTAAATTAGAATACCCCAGTTGGCCTAATTGCTGAACTATGCGCTCGCGTGTGGCCGAAGAGACTCCCGGCTTGTGGTTTAATATAAGTGATAAAGAGGCTGGTGATATATTTAATTGGTGGGCGAGTTCTCTGTTTGTCATAATGACTCCTGTTTGATGTATTGAAATAGATGATTTCCTGTTAACATTATTATAAAATGGTTTATAAATAAAGTCAATGATATTTAATAAATGGTTTATGCCTAGTGCTTGCGGTTAGATTTGTGAAATATGATAACAACGTTAAGAAAATGACAAATGTAGGGGGAGATATTGTGCAATATGTATGAAAAAGCAATAAATAATTATGAAATATATCAATTTACAAAACAAAAATCTACCAATATAATTAAATCATTCAATAAACGGTTTATAAAATTACAAGGAGGAAACATTATGATTCAATATGAAAAAGCCACAGGGGAATTTAAGCTAAATGGAAAAACCGCAATTGTCACAGGTGGTGCCGGAGGTATTGGAGAAGCGGCAGCTAGAATGTATGCAGCAAAAGGCGCCGATTTGGTTCTGGTTGATATTAAGGATACGGTAAGTGACGTGGCTTCCGCTATTGCTAAGGAATACAATACCAGAGCTATTGGAATCCGGTGTGACCTGACGAAAGAAGGGGACATTGAGCAGGTGGTGACCAAGGCTGTGGATACCTTTGGCGAAATTAATATTCTGGCGAATGTAGCGGGACGTGTGGATTTGGATAATGCGGAGGATATTGATTTTACATTGGTAGAGAATCAGATGAATGTGAATGCATTCAGCGTATTCCGCCTGACCCAGAAGGTTGGAAGGGTAATGATACAGCAGAAAAAAGGCGGAAAGATTGTTTGCGTAACATCACAGGCTGACTTTATTGCAATTGATAAGCATGTAGGATATACCATGAGCAAGGCGGCTCTGGTAGGGATGATAAAGGTACTGGCGCTTGAATGGGCTGAATTCGGCATTAATGTTAATGGGGTGGCGCCCACGGTAGTTCGTACTTATATGGGGGACCGCGCATGGCAGGGAAAAGTAAAGGACGATATGATTGAGGCGATTCCAGCCCACCGTTTTGCAGAGGTGGATGAGATAGCGGCAGCTATCCTGTTTTTATCATGCAGCGAGTCAAATATGATTACCGGAGAGGATTTGGTAGTTGATGGCGGCTTTACAATCCGATGAATGGGGAGGATGTTTATGGAGTGCCTGCAGAAAAAAGCGTATGAAATCCGTAGGGACGTAATTGAAATGGTACATAATTCATCTGCTGGTCATGTCGGAGGTGATTTAAGTGTGGTGGACATTCTGACAGTACTGTATTTCAAGGTTATGAATGTGTCTCCAGAGAAGCAGCATTGTACTGACAGGGACCGCTTCATACTGAGCAAGGGGCACTGTGCAGATGCTTTGTACTGTGTCTTGGGAGAGAAAGGCTTTTTTGATAAAGATGAAGCAATAAGATTATTCAGTACTTACGGATCCAGATATATTGGCCACCCCAATATTGAGATTCCGGGAATAGAGATTAATTCCGGTTCTTTGGGGCATGGGATATCGGCTGGTGTGGGGATGGCTCTGGCAGCTAAAATGGATGGAAAGACATATCGTACCTATGTGGTTGTGGGAGATGGGGAAATGGCGGAAGGCTCTAATTATGAAGGGATGATGGCAGCCGGCCATTATAAGCTGGACAATCTATGTGTAACAATCGACCTGAACCGGCTCCAGATCAGCGGCGCTACATCAGAAGTGATGTGCAGTGATAGTTTATCGGAGAAGTTCAAAGCCTTTGGATTCCATGTGATTGATGTTTGGGATGGAAATGACTGCGGACAGCTGGTGAAGGCTTATGATGAGGCGGCTGTATATAAGGGGAGGCCCACGGCGGGCATAGCCCATACCGTGAAAGGAAAGGGTATTTCCTTTATGGAGAATGAAGCCTCCTGGCACCATGGCGTAATGAGTGAGGAACAGTATTCCAGAGCGGTAAAAGAGTTGGAAGAGGTGATGGCATGAACAAAATAACAAACAGACAGGCCATCTGTGATACATTGATGGAAGCGGCAAAGACGGATAAGGATATTGTTGTCCTATGCTCCGATTCAAGAGGCTCAGCGTCAATGACCCCTTTTTTTGAACAATATCCCGGTCAGTGTGTGGAGGTTGGCATCGCAGAGCAGAATCTTGTCACCATTGCAGCGGGGCTGGCCTCCTGTGGAAAGAAAGCATTTGCAGTGTCACCAGCCAGTTTTATTTCTACCAGAAGCTATGAACAGGCAAAGGTTGATGTGGCTTACTCAGGGACCGATGTTACCCTTGTGGGAATCAGCGGAGGGATTAGCTATGGGGCTTTAGGCATGACCCACCATTCCTGCCAGGATATAGCGGCATTTTCTGCATTGCCGGGGATGAGGGTATATTTACCAAGCGACCGCTTTCAGACATCAGAGCTTGTGAAAGCATTATTGCAGGACCGGAAACCGGCATATATAAGGGTGAGCCGCTCTGCAACGGAGGATATTTATGACAGCTCAATGGAATTTGAGATAGATAAGGCAAACGTTCTGAAAGAAGGGGAGGATGTACTGATTGTTGCGTGCGGGGATATGGTTCCGAATGCACTGTGTGCTGCCAGCCAGCTTGAAGAACAGGGGATTCGCGCGGGAGTGATTGATATGTACTGCCTTAAACCTTTTGATAAAGATACGATTTTAAAGTATGCACATACGACCCGCCTGGTGGTTACTGTTGAGGAACATTCCCCCTATGGCGGGCTTGGAAGTATTACGGCAATGGTTTTGGCGGAATGTTGTCCAATGCGCATGCTCCGGATTGCATTGCCAGATGGCCATATCATAGCAGGAACAAATCAGGAAGTATTTGTACATTATGGAATGGATGGGGCAGGGATTGCAAAACGGATTCGATCGGCATTGACAGAGGGGTAGGGGTATGAAATATGTTTTAGGGATAGACCAAAGTACGCAGGGGACCAAAGCCATTCTGTTTGATGAAAATGGCCGTCTGGTGGAACGGATTGATTGCAGGCATAAACAATGGATTGACGAGAACGGCTGGGTATCACATGATATGGATGAAATATATGGAAATGTGATACACGCTGTACGGGAAGTGGTCCTGAGGACGGGCATACAGAAAGGCGATATAGCTGCTGTGGGAATCAGTAACCAAAGGGAAACCACGGCTGCATGGCACAGGGATGGGACACCTATAGGCATGGCGGTTGTATGGCAGTGTTCCAGGGGGAAAGAGATTACGGATGAACTGACAGAATATGCCCGGGAAATTAAGGACAGGACGGGACTTCCGCTGTCGCCGTACTTTCCGGCAGCTAAGATGGCATGGCTTATACGGCATGTCATTAAAGAAGGCGGGTACTTAATGGGGACAATGGATAGCTGGCTGGTATATCGGTTGACAGGCGGCCGGTCATTCAAGACGGATTATTCTAATGCTTCCAGGACACAGCTTTTTAATCTTCATAATCTGAGATGGGATGAAGACATCTGCAGCATATTTGGGGTTCCTGTGGAGGTACTGCCGGAAGTTGTTGATAGCAATTCTGTGTTTGGATATACGGATTTTGAGGGCTTTCTCGACAGCCCTGTTCCAATACACTGCGTTCTTGGCGATTCCCACGGGGCGCTGTTTGGACAGGGATGCCATGGAACCGGGATGATTAAAACTACGTATGGCACAGGGTCCTCTATTATGATGAATATCGGAAAGGAATTTAAAGCCAGTACATGCGGTCTGGCCACCTCACTTGCATGGTCCATTGATGGGGAAGTGGCGTATGTATTGGAAGGAAATATCAATTATACCGGTGCCGTAATTACTTGGCTTCAGGATGATTTGAAAATGATTGTCTCTATTAAGGAGATAGAGGAGGCGATAGAGAAAGCGGGGGATGCGGACACCACGGTACTTGTACCTGCGTTCTCAGGATTGTCCGCTCCGTATTGGAATGACCGTGCAAAGGCGGTTTTATATGGTATGACAAGGACAACCGGAAGGAATGAAATAATCAAAGCGGCAGTTGAGAGCATTGCGTTCCAAATTAATGATGTGTTGGATGCCATGGAGAAAGATAGCGGTATTATAATCCGGGAACTGCGTGCGGATGGAGGGGCAACCAGGAATAAGTATCTTATGCAGTTTCAAAGTGATATTGGAAGTATTGATGTGAGTATCCCTGCCCAGGAGGAACTATCTGCGATTGGTGTGGCATATCTTGCAGGCATCAGTCAGGGGATTTACCAAAAAGAAGATGTTTTTGCGGAAGGGATACGGATGCATTACCGCCCCAGTATGTCAGCGGCAGACAGGGAAAAGAAATACACTTTGTGGAGGGAAGCTATTGGTTTGGTTTCATCTGTGTAGAAAGGCGCTGGCTTTCATAAAGCCATACCGGCCCTGCCTTATGTGGGCCGGTATCATACCAATGAGCGGACGGATGCGCGTGTTACAAGCTCCGTGCCAATCCGGTATTTATAAGAGGGGATGGCATCACACTCTCCGCGGTCATGCTCGATGCGGCTGACCAGGAGGTCGATGGCCATAGCGCTGAAAGAATATCTGGGAACGCGTATGGAAGATAGGGGAGGGGAAGACACGGAGCATACGGGACGGTCATTATATCCTATAAGGGATACATCTCCTGGTACTGATATGCCCGCTTCAAACATGGCTTTCATGGCACCGGCAGCAATTGTGTCATCATCTGTAAAAAAGGCGGTAGGCAACTCCCTGCCAGTGCTGATGATGTGTTTGAAATCCCGGTAGCTTCCCTCCTCTGAGTAATCCAGACGGAATATGTAGTCTGAATTTAGCTTTAACCCAAATTGTTTCAACGCATTGGAAAATCCTGTCTCACGTTCGCCAAAACTGTTGATATAGATACAGCTTTGGAGATAACCGATTTTGGTATGGCCCATGGAAACAAGATGTTCAACAGCCTGAAATGTGCCTAACGTATTATTGATGGCCACTGAATCAAGGTTTTTAAAGGGGAAGTCATTATCCAGGATGACATATGGAAAATTCAATTCAGAGAATACACTGATATCATCTTCTAACATCTCTGTTGCAAAAATGACGGCCCCCCTGCAGTCCATGGAATTTAACATACGCATCTGAGGTTTCAATGGATTGCGTTTATCAATGGAATTAAACAGGATGTTGTAACCATATTTGTGGGCACAGCTTTCGATGCTTTCCATTATTAAAAGAAAAAAAGGTGAAGAGTCTAAAATTCCGCCATGGCGTTTATAAACGACAAAACATATATTGTCACTGGCGGGAGGGGATATTTCTTTTTTTATCAAATCTGAATAACCCAGCTGATGTAGTTTTTCCAGTACATTTGCCCGGGTTGAAGTGGAGATACCAGGTTTGTTGTTGATGATTAGCGAAAGTGTGGCAGGAGAAATGTCCAATAGCTTTGCAATTTCACGGTTAGTCATAAGTCCACCTCGTGTCGATACATTTTTCTTCTATCCATTATAAATCTAAACATGTTGAATGTCTATGTGATTTATATAAAATGTTGATGATAAAAAGATTTCATTTAACAGATTAAAAAACGAATTGAACGTTTATAAAAGAAAATGAGTAAAACATAGTAGAAATGGTAATCTATTTTTGAGTTAATGTGAGTATTATACAAAAATAATAAACTAGGTTCGTATAAATGTTATAATTCACAAAGGAAATGTTTAGATATATAATCTAAATATAAATAAAAATTTATAAACGGAGGGG
>OLOS01000303.1_pt1 | contig 55991 bp, 39 predicted proteins | sample 1672631 | NCBI WGS metagenome assembly OLOS01 (sample SAMEA3136707, study PRJEB25190) | human gut metagenome | biome: human gut; feature: human-associated habitat; material: faeces | place: Austria | collected 2013
GCTTGTCGTTATCGCCCTGATCGAACTGTTTCGTGATCGTAAACATAAAAAGAGATGAGCCGCCCTCTCCCAAGGTTGTGCAATGGGAAATACTTGGTATACAGAATTGGACGGATTGGACAAACCTAATCTGCCTCAGGAACGGCGTTTGAGAACGGGTCGCTAAAATCAGGATTATTAAAACGAAATACTTTGTTTTAATCGATACGCACAACCGAAACCTAAGTAACAGTTGTGCATATACATTAGAACAAAATATGGTGGGCGCTAACGGACTTGAACCGCTGACCCCCTGCACGTCAAGCAGGTGCTCTAGCCAGCTGAGCTAAGCGCCCAATTTTCTGTTGCTCGATTATTATATAGCAAGTCCCCGAAAAATGCAAGTCTTTTTTGCGAAAAAGTTAAAATTAATTTTCCTTTCGTGAATATCACGAAAAAGTGCGTAAAATTTGGTGCACTGTTCGCAGAAATTTAAGGTTTCTTACAAAACTCATAAGAATCGCACATTTCTATTGTTTATTCCTTTTTTATGCCGTATAATGAAAATACTAAAAACTGTGAATAGAATGTGAATGAAAGCGGATGGCGGTTGCGCATTGCGCTTTGAATACGGAGATTTAGACAGAATTGGAAATCTGAAAACAGACGATGACGTTGGTCCTGCACCAAGGCCAGAAAAGGAGAAACCATGAAAACACTGTCATATGTGAACTTTATCATTTCTATTTTATTTATGGCTTGCTACGCGTACCAGGCGGTCTACCTTGTGGCGGCGCTTTTAAAAAAGCAGAAAGTCTTCAAAGCGAAGAAGCTGCACCGCTACGGTGTGCTGATTGCCGCGCGCAATGAGGAAGCCGTCATTGCGCAGCTCATCCGCAGTGTGCGCGCGCAGAAGTATCCCGAGGAGCTTATCGATATTTTTGTTGTGGCGGATAACTGCACGGACAACACCGCGCAGGCGGCGCGCGAAGCCGGGGCGGTCGTTTACGAGCGCCACAATACGTATGCCGTGGGCAAGGGCTATGCGCTGCGTTTCTTATTAGAAAACATTTTTAAGAATTTCGGCGAATATGCCTACGACGGTTTTTTCGTCTTTGACGCGGACAATATTCTGGATGAGAATTTTATCTCCGAGATGAATAACGTTTTTGACAACGGCTACAAGGTTGTTACGTCCTACCGCAACTCGAAAAACTTTGGCGACAACTGGATCAGCGCGGGCTACTCCATTTTCTTCCTGCGCGAAGCGACGCAGCTCAATCGCGCCCGTATGATGTTCGGTACCAGCAGCTGCGTTTCCGGCACCGGCTTTTTGTTCAGCAGCGAGATTGCACGCGAAAACGGTGGTTGGAAGCATTTCCTGCTGACGGAGGACTTTGAGTTCACCGTGGACCGCATTTTAAAGGACGACACGGTCGGTTACTGCGAAAACGCCATTATTTATGACGAGCAGCCCACGCGGCTTGGGCAGTCCTTTACGCAACGTGCCCGCTGGATTAAGGGCTATTTGCAGGTTTTCAGCCGATACGGCTTCAAAATGCTGAAAAAAACCGTTGTGGATGGCAGTTTTGCCTGCTTCGATATGATTATGAACAACATTCCGTGCCTTGTCTTGACCTGCGCTTCAATCGTGTTTAACGCGATTATGGTCGCGGCGGGCGTTGTGACGCGCACGCCGGATATGGGCATTTGTGTGCTTTCCGTGTGCAGCGGTATTTTCGGTTCTATACTGACGCTGTGGTTCGTCGGCGGTATCACGTGCATCACGCAGAGAAAGCGCATCCGTGCATCGAAAAAAGCGATGTTCTTCGGTTGGCTGTTGTTCCCGCTGTTTATTTTCACCTATGCGATTGCAATGGTTTACGCGGTGTTTACGAACATTGAATGGAAGCCCATTCAGCACAAAGTGGCGCTTAGTGTGGAAGACCTGAACGACACTACCAAAAAATAGCACAAAATTGCACTCAAAAACAGGGCGTGATTTGCTATAATCTATATTTGCTTATAAACGGCACCTGTGATAAAATAGTAAGAGATTACTTTGTCACAAGTGCCGTTTTTTGCGGCAGTACAAATCCTGATTTTTCCCCAGAAGAAAGGAATGGTCACAAACATGGTCACACGCGTATTTGTGGAGAAAAGAAAGGGATTCGATGTTGAAGCACGCCACATGATGGCGGATCTTCGTCAGAATCTCGGCCTCAAGGCTATTGAGGACCTGCGTATTTTGAACCGCTATGATGTTTCCGGTCTTTCCGGCGAGGAGTTCGAGGCGGCAGCCCGCACGATTCTTTCCGAGCCGAATGTGGACAACGTGTACGACGAAAACTACAAGATCAGCAGCGAATATCACGTCTTCGCAACGGAGTTTTTGCCCGGTCAGTACGACCAGCGTGCGGATTCCGCTTCCCAGTGCGTACAGCTCTTGACGCAGGGCGAGCGCCCGCAGGTCGCTTATGCAAAAGTGATCGCCGTTAAGGGCGACCTTTCCGAAGAGGAAATGGAGAAGATTAAGAACTATATCGTGAACCCGGTCGAATCCCGTTTGGCATCGATGGAAAAGCCGGAGACGCTTGACATGAAGATCGACGTGCCGGCAGACGTTAAGCGCGTCACGGGCATGATCTCCTGGAGCGACGAGGAGCTTAGAGAATATTACGGCACCATGGGCTTTGCCATGACGTTTGAAGACCTCGCGTTCTGCCGCGATTATTTCCGCGACGAAGAGCACCGTGACCCGAGCGTGACGGAGCTGCGCGTGATTGATACCTACTGGAGCGACCACTGCCGCCACACCACATTCCTTACGCGTCTCAACAACATCGAGATTGAAAAGGGCAAGCTGAGCGGCGCCATCGAAAAGGCACTCGGCGAGTATTTTGCAGCCCGCGAAGAGCTGTATAAGGGCAAGGACAAGCCCGTTTCTCTCATGGACATGGCGGTCATCGGCGCGAAATACCTCAAAAAGCACGGCATGGTAGACGATCTGGACGAAAGCGACGAGATCAACGCCTGCTCCATTGAAGTGCCGGTCACGATCGACGGCAAGACCGAGCAGTGGCTCGTGCAGTTCAAGAATGAGACCCACAACCACCCGACGGAGATCGAGCCGTTCGGCGGCGCGGCAACATGCCTTGGCGGCGCGATCCGCGACCCGCTCTCCGGCAGAGCGTATGTTTATCAGGCGATGCGCGTTACCGGCAGCGGCGACCCGACTGTTCCGTTTAAGGATACGATGAAGGGTAAGCTGCCCACAAGAAAGATTACCACCGGCGCTGCGGCGGGCTATTCCTCCTACGGCAACCAGATCGGCCTTGCGACCGGTCAGGTCACGGAGCTTTATGACCCCGGTTATGTTGCAAAGCGCATGGAGATCGGCGCGGTCATCGGCGCATCTCCGAAGGCGAACGTCAAACGCTTCGAGCCGAAGCCCGGCGATATCATTGTGCTGCTCGGCGGCGCAACGGGCCGTGACGGCTGCGGCGGCGCAACGGGTTCCTCCAAGGCGCATACGCTCGAATCCATCGAGGTTTGCGGCGCAGAGGTGCAGAAGGGCAACCCGCCGACCGAACGCAAAATTCAGCGTCTGTTCCGTGACCCGGAGGTTTCCACGCTCATCAAGCGCTGCAACGACTTCGGCGCGGGCGGCGTGTGCGTCGCCATCGGCGAGCTTGCACCGGGCCTTGAGATTGATTTGAACAAAGTCCCGAAGAAGTACGAGGGCCTCGACGGCACCGAGCTTGCGATTTCCGAATCGCAGGAGCGTATGGCGGTCGTGCTCGACCCGAAGGATGTGGAGAAATTCCGCGCCAAGGCGCAGGAGGAAAACCTCGACGCGCAGGTCGTGGCCATCGTCACCGAAGAGCCGAGACTCAAGATGGAGTGGCGCGGCGACCGCGTAGTCGACCTGAGCCGTGCATTCCTCGATACGAACGGTGTGACGCAGAACGCAGACGCGTTCATCACTGCACCGGATGAAACGAAAAACTACCGCAACGCCGTACCGGCTTGCCTTGAAAACAAATCGCTGGACGAGGCGTTCGCAGAGAACCTCTCCCGCCTCGAGGTTTGCGGCCAGAAGGGCCTTTCCGAGCGTTTCGATGCTTCCATCGGCGCAGGCACCGTGTTGATGCCGTTTGCCGGTAAGTATCAGCTGACGCCGGAAGACGCCATGGTTGCGAAGATTCCGCTGCTCACGGGTGAGACCGATGACGCCACCGCTATGGCTTACGGCTATATTCCGGGTATTGCACGCTTCTCGCCGTTCCACGGCGCAGCGTACGCCGTTGTGGAGAGCCTCTCGAAGCTCGCAGCTGTCGGCGCAGATCCGATGAAGTCCCGCTTGACGTTCCAGGAGTACTTCGAGCGTCTGCACGATAAGCCGGAGCGCTGGGGCAAGCCTGCCGCAGCCCTGCTCGGCGCACTCACCGCGCAGCTGAACCTCGGTCTGCCGTCCATCGGCGGCAAGGACAGTATGTCCGGCTCCTTTGAAGACCTCGATGTCCCGCCGACGCTCGTCAGCTTTGCGGTGACGATGACGAAGGCCAGCAAGACGATTTCCGGCGCGTTCAAGAACGCCGGCAGCTACGCCGTGCTGCTGCCGATTCCGGAGGACAAGGAAACCGAGCTCCCGAACTGGGAAGCTTTGAAGGCATACTACAAGAACGTGCTTGCAAAAATCGCGGACGGCTCTGTTCTTTCCGCACACGTCGTCAAGGAAGGCGGCGCGGCCGCTGCCGTTGCGAAGATGGCGTTCGGCAACAAGCTCGGCTTCAAGTTCGAGAAGACTGCCGAAAACGCAGAGCTGCTTTTTGCCCCGAAGGCTGGCGCATTCGTCGTGGAAGTTCCGGCAGATGCGCTTGAGAGCGTCAAGAATACATTCGACGCTGTTGTGCTCGGCACCGTTACCGATACGGCAAAGATTGAGCTGAACGGCAAAGCGCTCGACTTGGACGACCTCATTGAGACCTGGAACGGCAAGCTCGAAAAAATCTTCGCGAATAAAGCGGAGACCGTCGCCGTAGAATATGATGTGCCGCTTGATAACCACAAGTACACCGGCTCCCCGGTCATCCGCGTCGCAAAGCCGAAGGTATTCATCCCGGTATTCCCGGGCACCAACTGCGAGATCGACACGAAGCGTGCGTTTGAAAAGGCGGGCGCAGAGACCGAGATCCTTGTTGTGCAGAACCTCTGCGCAAAGGACATCGAATACACCATCGACCGCATGGAAAAGGCAATCCGCTCCTCCCAGATCATCATGATCCCGGGCGGATTCTCCGGCGGCGACGAGCCGGAGGGCTCCGGCAAGTTCATCGCGACAACGTTCCGCAACCCGAAAATCGCACAGGCGGTCACGGACTTGCTCGATACGCGCGACGGTCTTGTGCTTGGCATCTGCAACGGCTTCCAGGCGCTCATCAAGCTCGGTCTTGTCACCTACGGCAAGATCGTGGACCTCAAGGACGACGATCCGACCTTGACGTTTAACACGCTCGGCCGCCACGTTTCCCGCATGGTCTATACTCGCGTGACAAACACGAAATCTCCGTGGCTCTCCGGCGTCAACGCAGGTGATGTCTTCGCCATCCCGGTCTCCCACGGTGAGGGCCGCTTTGTAGCGGATAACGCAGCGCTGAAAAAGCTCATTGAAAACGGCCAGATCGCCACGCAGTACACCACGCCGTGCGGCAAGGTGAGCGGCGACATCACATGGAACCCGAACGGCTCCGTGTGCGGCATTGAGGGCATCACAAGCCCGGACGGCCGCGTCTTCGGCAAGATGGGCCACAGCGAACGCAAGGGCGAAAACCTCTACTTTAACGTGCCGGGCGAAAAGGATCAGCAGATCTTTGAGAGCGGCGTGCGTTACTTCAAGTAATAAAAGGCAGAAACGCCTTATAAAATTCCGGTATGCGCGGGCAAAATGCTGCCCGCGCAGCCGCGTATAAGGACAATTTGGTTATGGACATTTTACAGAAAAGAACATGGGCGCAGATCGACCTCGACGCGGCGGCGCACAATTTTAAGGAAATTCGCCGCTATGTCGGCAACCGGTCGATGGTCTGCTGTGTGATTAAGGCAGATGCCTACGGGCACGGCGCGGTGCGCATGGCAGAGGAATACGAAGCCCTCGGCGCAGACTGGCTGGCGCTTTCCAACATTGAGGAAGCCTTGCAGGTGCGTCGTGCGGGCATCAAGCTGCCGCTGCTCGTGCTGGGCTATACCCCGGCGGAAGCCGCAGACGTGCTTGCCGAAAACGACATTGCGCAGTGCGCGTATTCTGCAGAATACTGCGCGGCGCTCTCCGAAAACGCCGTAAAAAGCGGCGTTAAGGTGAAGATTCACGTCAAGGTCGATACCGGCATGAGCCGCCTCGGATTCTATTTTCAGGACATTGAGCGCGACAAAGAGGCCGTAAGCGTTGTGGCAGAAGCGTGCCGCCGCCCGGGGCTTATCCCGGAGGGCATCTTCACGCATTTTGCCGTGGCAGATGGTGGCGAGAATGGCAAGGCATTTACCTTGAAGCAGTTCTCGTGCTTTATGGCGCTCATCGCGGAGCTTGAAAAGCAGGGCATTACGTTTAAAATTCACCACTGCGCGAACAGCGGTGCAATCCTCGATTACCCCGAGATGCACCTCGATATGGTGCGTGCGGGCGTGATTTTATACGGCATGGAACCGTCGCTCAGCGTGGAGCATCACGCGGATTTCCGCCCGGTGCTCAGCCTGCACTCCGTCATTTCGCACGTGAAGGAGATTGAGCCCGGATCGGACATCAGTTACGACCGCACGTTCACCGCAAAGGAGCGCATGCGCGTCGCGACCATTCCGGTCGGCTACGCAGACGGCTACTCCCGCAGGCTTTCGAACCGCGGCAGTGTGCTCATTCACGGTACGCGCTGCCCGATTTTAGGTAAAGTCTGCATGGACCAGTGCATGGTGGATGTTTCCGCCGTGCCGCAGGCGAAGGTAGGGGACACCGTAACGCTCATCGGCCGCGACGGCGAGGATGAGATCACCGCGGCGGAAATTGCCGGCATCATGGAGACAATCCACTATGAAGTGGTGTGCGACATCTCAAAGCGTGTCACACGAGTCTACCTGAAAAACGGCAAAGAAGTCAGTGTTCTGGACTGTATTTTGGACAAATATTGATTGTAAAGCAGCGGCTTTTGGTTCCGTTCAGCCGGGTCGCTGCTTTAAATTTGTAGTGATTTGGAAGGGTGAAAGTGATGGAAAAGCTTTTAAAGCTGTGCGATGAAATGAAAGAGGATTTGCTGCACGGTTCTATTTTCCCGTTCTGGGAGCAATATACCATCGATCACGAAAACGGCGGCTTTTACGGCGCCGTGACGGTTGATAAGGTTATTCACAAGGACGCGTCCAAGGGCCTCGTGCTGAATGCACGTTTGCTGTGGACATTTGCGGGCGCGTACCGCATTTTCGGCGATGAGAAGTATAAGGAGCTCGCCGACCGCGCGTTTAACTACATCGTTGAGCGCTTCTGGGACCACAAAAACGGCGGCGGTTTCTGGATGCTGCACGCAGACGGCTCTGTGGAAGACGACACGAAAATGACCTACGGCCAGGGCTTTTTGCTGTATGCGTTCTCCGAGTACGTCCGCGCAACGGGCAGCGAGGAAGCACGCAGATATGCCGATATGACGTATGATTACATCGAAAACGAGTGCAAAGAGGGCAACTATTACCTTGAAAACGCACGCGGCACGGGCAGCAGCAACGGCGCCATTACGGAGGCGGGCAACCTTTCCATGAACACGCACATCCACATTCTGGAGCCGATGACGTGCTACTTCCGTATTCGCCACGATGCCTGCGTGGAGGAGAGCCTTGTGAACCTCATCGAGATCACCGCACGCAGAATTTACGACACCGAGCACCACCATTTTGTCATGTTTTTCAACGATAAAATGGAGCCGCTGCCGGGCGAGGTTTCGTTCGGCCATGACATTGAGGGTTCCTGGCTGTTGACGGAAGCTGCCGAAGTGCTCGAAAAGTACGGCGCAGATAAAGCCCGTGCGGAAAAGCTCCTTGAGGAAGCGAAGGAGGTCGCCATCAATATGGTGAACTTCACGCTGAGCCACGGCATGGATACGGACGGAGGTCTGTTTGACGAGGGTCACGAAGAAGGCGGCATCGCTGTGCCGAATAAGGTCTGGTGGGTGCAGGCGGAAGCCGTTGTCGGCAGCGTGAACGCATGGCAGATTACGGGCGACGAGAAGTATCTCGATTCCGCGCTGAAGAGCTGGGCATACATCAAAGCCGAAATCATCAACGGCCCGGCGGGCGAGTGGTTTGCAAGCGGTAAAAATTCCCCGGACGAGGAAAATTCGCACCTGCTGTGCGGCCCGTGGAAGTGCCCGTACCACAACGCCAGAGCCGCGTTTGAAATTTACGAGCGCTGCGAGGCACTGGAAAAGTAAACAGCAACAGCAAAGCCCTGCCGAGAAAATTCCCGGTAGGGCTTTTGTCATACTTAAATTAAATTTAATCGAACCCGTAGTTTTCCACACCCGAAAGCTCGGAGTGCGTTTTGGCATAGCTCTGCGCGGCGGTGTAAAAATCCTCCCAAGTTTTCTCCGGTGCACCGGGGGAAAGCGGATGCAGGCGCAAATTGCTGTCCTCACGCACGGCGGCATAAGCGTAATCGCTGTAAATCAAAATGCCCATCACATTGTCGAGCAGGTCGTAGCTTCGCGGCAACTCGTAAATGGTCTCCGTATCCGTCGTTTCGAGCACCTCAAGGTCAAATACGTGCCTGTACTGCCCGGTGACGTACAGAGCGCTGAGGTCGGTGAACCCGTTTTCAAGAAAAACAGGGGAGTCGGCGTCAAAATAGAGCCGCAGCACGGAAACGTCGCCCTCTGTGCCGCCGAATTCGAGTGCGGGCACATCGACCTTGTGCGCCGCGCAGCCGGAAAGCAAGAGCAAAATACTGAGGAAAAAAGCAAAGCGCTTATTCATACATTGAAATCACACCTTTTTTATTTTTCAATAAAATATTAACATTTTAAAACTTATATGTCAATAATAATTGTTGGAATTTTCAAGAAAAATGATGCGAACTTAAATTATTAACAAAACTAATAAGAATTTACAATGTATACTCAATTTTAAGAATACAAAACGGCCGCTCTCCGAATACTCGAAAAGCGGTCGCTTTCTTATTTATTCAGTAATTCGTCAACCTCGACGGGTTCCAGCTCTTTTAATGCCGGGTGGTCGGTCAGCGTTTTCAGCATGCGCCAACCGAAATGATTTTCTTCCAAATTCTCCGGCACGGGACGGAAGCCGAAATCAAGGTACAGCTTTGCGGCGACCCATGTGGTGGTCTGGGTGGGCACGAACAGCTCTTTGTAGCCGAGCGCCTGCAAACGGTGCAGCGTGTGCGCGATGAGCGGGCGGGAAAGTCCCTTGCCTTGCGCGTCGCGGCTTACGGAAACCCAATGCAGCCAGCCACCGGGCAGCTTTTCATCGAAAAACGCCGTTGCGGTCGCAACCTTCTTGCCGTTCGGGTCGACGATGAAGAACATTCTGTCGGGCAGAACGTCTTCGTGCTTGCCGTAGTAGCGCTGCCACGCGTCCACGCCTTCCTCAAAAGTCGAAAACTCTTTCGCCGATTTTTCAATCTCAATCCACGTATCTCGGTCGCCGGGGGTGTAGGTTGTGAACGAATACCCCGCGGGCAGATCATAATGCGGAATTTCCGTTTTCGCCGGCATGGTCATGAACAGATGGTAGTACTTCAAACGGCTGTCGTGATTATCTAAATGTAAAGAAGCTAAGTCTTTCATAGATTTGATCATGAATTAGGATTCATTTCTGCCGCAGCATTTCTTGTATTTCTTGCCGCTGCCGCACGGGCACGGGTCGTTTCTGCCGGGCTTTTTGCCGTTTTTGCGCACCGGCTGCTTGACAGACGGCGTATCGGAGGATGTGGTGCCGGTCTCCTTGGCGACGGCTTCACGCTTCGGTGCTTCCGGCGTCTTCAGGCGCACAGTCAGAATCATGCGGGCGGTATTCTCACGGATCGTGTCGATCATCGCGTCAAACATGTCAAAGCCCTCTTCGCGGTATGCAATGACCGGGTCTTGCTGGCCGTAGGCGCGCAGGCGGATGCCCTTCTGGAGCTCATCCATCGCATCAATATGATCCATCCACTGCGTATCGACGTTCTTCAGCAGCACCACGCGCTCCACTTCACGCATGATCGGCGGGGTGAACGCCTTCTCACGCAGGTCGTAAAGCTTGTGCGCACGCTCCTTGAGAAAATCGATGACCGTTTGCTGCTCGAGATCCTCAAACGCCTGACCCTCATAGTGCAGCTCATCCGGATTGACCATCCAGCCGAGGTAGTGGTCGCGCAGACCGCGGAGATCCCAGTCATCGTGCAGGGTGTTCTCCGGCAAGAAGCGCTTGACGTTCGCTTCGATGGCCTGATCGATCATGGACATAATCTGCGGCTTCACGTTGTCGCCGTTCAGCACACGGTCGCGCTGCTCATAGATGATCTCGCGCTGGCGGTTCATCACGTCGTCATACTGCAGAACATTCTTACGAATGGCAAAGTTTCTGCCCTCGACCTTCTTCTGTGCGTTTTCGATGGTGTTGGAGAGGATAGACGCTTCGATCGGCATGTCCTCGTCCACATTCAGGCGGTCCATAATGGTCTGGATGCGGTCGCCGCCGAACAGACGCATGAGGTCGTCTTCAAGAGAGATGTAGAAGCGGCTCTTACCGGGATCGCCCTGACGGCCCGCACGGCCGCGCAGCTGGTTATCGATACGGCGAGATTCGTGGCGCTCCGTGCCGATGATGTACAGACCGCCGAGCTTGCGAACTTCCTCTGCCTCCGGCGCAATCTCCGCTTTGTATTTTTTATTGAGCTCCGCAAAGGTCTTGCGGGCATTCAAAATCTCTTCATCGTCCGTGTAGCCGTAGGCGGAAGCCTCGCCGATGAGCTCCTCAGAAAACTGCATGCGGCGCATTTCGGCACGCGCCATGAACTCTGCGTTACCGCCGAGCAGAATATCCGTACCACGGCCGGCCATGTTCGTTGCGATGGTCACGGCGCCCTTACGGCCTGCCTGTGCGACGATTTCGGCTTCTTTTTCATGGTACTTTGCGTTCAGCACTTCGTGCTTGATGCCGCGGCGCTTCAGCATGGCGCTGAGCTGCTCGGATTTTTCAATCGTGATGGTACCGACCAGCACCGGCTGGCCTTTTTCGTGGTGCTCGATGATGTCGTTGATAACGGCATTGAACTTGCCCTTTTCGGTTTTGTAAACAACGTCCGGGCAGTCTTCACGAATCATCGGCTTGTTTGTCGGAATCTCTACAACGTCCAGTTTGTAAATTTCGCTGAACTCGGATTCCTCGGTCATGGCCGTGCCGGTCATGCCGGAGAGTTTATTGTAAAGGCGGAAGAAATTCTGGAACGTGATGGTTGCAAGCGTTTTGCTTTCGCGCGCGATTTTCACGCCTTCCTTCGCTTCAATGGCCTGATGCAGACCTTCGTTGTAGCGTCTGCCGTACATCAGACGGCCGGTAAATTCATCAACGATGATGACTTCGCCGTCGCGCACGACGTAATCGATATCGCGCTGCATGATGCCGTTCGCCTTGATCGCCTGATTGATGTGGTGCTGAATGGTGATGTTGTCCGGGTCCGTGAGGTTTTCCAAGCTGAAGAACTGCTCGGCTTTTTTTACGCCGCGCTTGGTGAGCGTTGCGGTCTTCTGCTTTTCGTTGATGATATAATCGTAATCCTCGTAGATCTCGTCATTGTCTTCCTTTTCGTTCGTCTCCGCCACGCGGATGGGGCGCAGGGTCTTTGCGAAGCGGTCGGCGACGTTGTAAAGCTCCGTGGACTGCTCGCCCTGGCCGGAAATGATGAGCGGGGTGCGTGCCTCATCGATGAGGATGGAGTCCACCTCGTCCACGATGGCGAAGTTATGGCCGCGCTGCACCTTGCGCTCCTTGTAGGTGACCATGTTGTCACGCAGGTAGTCAAAGCCGATCTCATTGTTCGTTGCGTATGTGATGTCGCAGGCGTAGGCTTTTTTCTTTTCGTCCGGCTCCATGCCAGGGATGGCAAGGCCTACGGTGAGACCGAGGTAGTTGAACACACGCGCCATCATTTCGCCTTGATATTTTGCAAGGTAATCGTTGACGGTGACGATGTGCACACCCTTGCCGCTTAAAGCGTTGAGGTACGCCGGGAGGGCGGCGGTGAACGTCTTGCCTTCGCCGGTCTTCATCTCGGCGATGCGACCCTGATGCAAAATGATGCCGCCGATAATCTGTACCGGGAACGGCTTGATGGAGAGCACGCGCCACATGGCTTCGCGGCACGTTGCAAACGCTTCGGGCAGGATGTCGTCAAGGGAAGAGCCAAGGGAGAGGCGCTCTTTCAACACGGCGGTCTGGCCCTTCAGTTCCTCATCTGTCATTTTTGTGTATTTGTCATCGAGCGCGAGCACCGCTTGCTTAAGCGGTTCAATGCGCTTTAATTCTTTCTTGCTGTAGCTGCCGAACAGCTTTGTGAGTAGGTTCATGGTTCGGGAACACTTTCCTTTCTTTCGCGCGGATTCCCCGCGCGCGGCATATAAATCAGTATAGCATGGAACAGCATAAAAAAGCAAGCGATAGGGGCATATTCATGAAAACTTTATAGGTGGTCAAAAAGAAGCGCATTTTAAAACGCAAAAACGGCAGTGCAAGTCGAGAAAAACAGCAAAATACAGGATAGCCTTAGCCGAAATGCACAAAAAACTCTTTTTTTCCAAATCATAAACAGCTTATGAACAAAATGTGACTTTTTATTCGGTTTTCTCTTGATTTTCGCAAAATTAGAGGCTATACTATAGGTAACAATTCCTGTTTTTCCGATGTGTGCAAACCATAACTGGTCAAAAAAACGAAGAACAGGAAATTCTTTAATTTATAGGAGAGTGAACATCCTTGGACAAATTCTTCAAAATTTCCGAGCGTGGCTCGAACGTCCGCACAGAGATCATTGCCGGTCTCACGACGTTCTTCGCGATGGCTTACATCGTAGTCACGAACCCGAACCAGATTGTTAGCTTCAACCATCTGGCTCCGGATGCCGACCCGGCCTTCCAGCAGATTTGGAACGCTGTGTATGTCGCATCCATTCTGGCAGCAATCATCGGTACGCTGCTGATGGCTCTGTATGCGAAGATGCCGTTTGCACAGGCTTGCGGCATGGGTCTGAACTCCTTCTTCTTCGTATCCTTCATTCTGCCGGAAATCATCTCCGGCGGCGACATCATCAAGGGTTACCATGCAGGCCTCGTCATCATTCTGGTTTCCGGTTTTGTCTTCCTGCTGTTCTCTGTCACGGGTCTCCGCGTCAAGGTCGCAAAGGCTCTTCCGGACTGCCTCAAGAAAGCAATCCCGGCCGGTATCGGTCTGTTCATCGCTTTCCTCGGCTTCCAGAATGTCGGCATCATCCAGACTAACCAGTACACGCTCGTTCAGTTCGTCGATATCCACGGCGCACTGAAGGCAGGCGCATTCTTTGCGGATGTTGAAGGTGCAAAGGCATTTATGCCGGCTATCCTCGCATTCCTCGGTCTGCTCGTCATTGCAATTCTTGAAAAGCACAACGTCAAGGGCGGCGTGCTCATCAGCATCGCAGGCATTTCCGTTCTGTACTATCTTCTTTCCGGCACGACCCCGACCTTCGACATGAGCCAGATCGGCCAGACCTTTAAGGATTTCGGCTCCATCGGCATCACCGGTGTGTTCCAGGCTGACGCTTGGAAGCGTGCGTTCACAGGCTCTGAGCTCGGCGGCATCTTCTCCGCAATCATGCTCATCGTTACGTTCTGCCTCGTCGATATGTTCGACACCATCGGCACCCTGTACGGCACCGCTTCTCAGGCAAACATGCTGGATAAGAACGGCGATCCGATCAACGTTAACCAGTGCATGACCAGCGACTCCGTTGCAACGGTTGCGGGCGCTGTTTGCGGTACTTCCACCTGCACCACGTTCGTTGAGTCCGCTGCTGGCGTTGGCGCCGGCGGCAGAACCGGCCTTACGAGCCTTGTTGTTGCAATTTGCTTCGCGGTTTGCCTGTTCCTCAGCCCGGTCGCTTCTCTCGTTCCGACCTGCGCTACAGCTCCGGCACTCATCTATGTCGGCGTTCTGATGATGAAGGGCTTCGCAAAGGTCGATATGTCCGACCTGCGCAGCGCTGTTCCGGCGTTCCTCGCTCTCATCATGATGCCGCTGACCTACTCTATCTCCAACGGTATCGGTATCGGCGCGATCGCTTATGTGCTCATCACGCTCTTCACCGGTAAGTACAAGAAGAACGACATCGGTATCACCATTATCGCTGCGCTCTTCGTCATTAAGTTTGTCTTTGTTACGATGTAATTCGTACATAAAACGAACTTTAGCTTGAGATAACATAAGAGGCGCTCGCTTGTGATTTTTCACAGTGGGCGCCTTTTTTCGTTTTATTGCGCGTTTTTGTCCTGCTATACTTTGGACATATCGGACGAGTAAAAGGAGCAGGCGATGAAACAGGCGGATAGTTTGCTTTTAAACGCGTTGAAAGCAGCGATACATAACGAAAAAGCGGCGCTCGGTGTGCTGCCGCAGGAAACACAGACGGAGCTTTTGCGCCGGGCGGTGTGCCACGGCGTGCTGCCGCTTGTTCTTGATGCGTGCGGCAATGCACTGAAAGCTGCGCGGCAAATGGCGTTTTGCCAAACGGCAGAGCAGATTTTGAAAACGCAGGTATTTTTACAGCTTTACAGCAAACTGCGCGAAATGAAATTGCATCCGCTCGTGCTGAAAGGCCCGGTGTGCGCTGCGCTGTACCCGAAGCCGGAGTTGCGGCTGTTCTCGGATGTCGATTTACTGGCGGTTTCGGGTGAATTTGACCGCACACGCAATGCTTTATTGCGGCTCGGCTGCCGCACAGCAGGGGAGAGTGTCGATCCGCTTGAACAGACATTTTACCTGCCCGGCAGTCCGCTCGTTTTAGAACTGCACGGCACGGTGTTCCCGGAAAACGATGCGTACGGGCACATGAACGCCTTTTTTGCGCATGAAAAGCTGCACACGGAAACCGTTTCCGTGCAGGGCGAAGAAATTTATACGCTCGGCGCAAACGAGACGTTTTTGTACCTTTTGTGCCACAGCTTAAAGCACTTTCTGCACGGTGGGTGCGGCATCCGCGCGGTGTGTGATTTGCTGTTGTTTACCGAAAAGCATGAAAAGGAGCTTGACAAACTGTATTTGCGCCGCTGCTGCGAAAAGCTTTCGGCACTCGAATTTTTGACGGCGCTCTTTGAAATCGGCGAGAAATATCTCGGCTTTGAGAAAACGGAAAGCTTGGCGCTGCTTCGCGTGCACCCTGCGCCGGATGAGACTGCGCTTTTAGAGGATATTTTGGCAGGCGGCGTGCACGGTGCGGCAGAAAAGAGCCGCTTGCACAGTGCAAACATGACGCTGCACGCGGCGGCTGTGCAGAATACAGGAAAACGCGAGTGCTTTTCCGTACTGCGTGCGGCGTTCCCCTCTGCAAAAGCGCTGCATTGCGCGCCGCATAGCTTGCCTGCCGCATGGGGAAGGCGGCTTATACGCTACGGTAAGGAAAACATTCAAAACCGTACGAGTCTTAGAAAAAGTGTCGAGATCGGCAAGCGGCGCGTGGCGCTTCTCAAAACATATCACCTCATAAAATAAGCCGGCGGCTGCGCCCAACTCGGGTACAGCCACCGGTGCTTTATTTTTGATTAACGGATGCGGAACGTCTTGATCTCATACGGCTTGATGGTGAATTTGAATGTACCGCCTTCGACCGGGACATCGCATAAGGCATTCTCCTGCAAGTCACACTCCGTAACGGAAGCGATGGGGCGGTTCCAATGCAGTTTTGTCGTTGTGCGGGCGTTTTCACATTCGTACAGACGCACGATCACGCCGTCGCCGTCTTCCGCCTGCTTGACGGTTTCCAAAATGACGTTTTTGGCGTCCACACTCACGAGAGAGTACGCTTCGCCTGCTATGCCGCCTGCGGTGGCGCGCACAGGCTGATTCAGGAAGTACGCCTGCGCTACGGTCTCCGCGCTGCGCCATGTTTCGGCGTGCGGGTAGAGCGCGTAGGTGAATACGTGCATCTCCTGATCGGCGACAGGGTTCGGCTCTGTGCCGGATTTAATGAGCGTCAGCGCCATTTCGCCGTTGTGCACGGAGTGACCGTATTTGCAGTCGTTTAACAGGCTGATGCCGTAGTGACCCTCGGAAACATCGATCCACTTTTGGCCGCAGCTCTCAAAGCGTGCCTGATCCCAGCTCGTGTTCTGATGTGTTTTGCGCGTCACGTTGCCGAACTGAATCTCAAATGTTGCTTCGTCCGTGTGTACGTCCATCGGGAAGTGGGCTTTCAGGAGGTGCTGGTGCTCTTTCCAGTCGACCGTCGTCTCAAAGTCGATGCGCGGGCACGCGGCGTAGAAGTGAATTTTCTGGCAGATGACCGAACGGCTGACCTTGCGCTCAATCTCGAGAGTTGCGCGCACGGGGCCGCGTTCCGTCCATTCCATGCGCTGCACGATGCGCAGACGGTAAAGCTCGTCACAAATGCGCTCCACACGTTTAGCGAGATACCTCATAGTTGCAACTCCTTTTCTATAGCGGTTTGGGGTTTCGTAAAGACTGGTACTTTTGACTTGATTTTAGCATAATAGGGCACAGAAAACAAGATAAAATGCACAGATTTCCCGGCTTTTCACACATTAGAATTGGCTTTATGCACACGTCGCGTCGAAAATGCAGAAAAACAAGTTATTTATGCACAGAACATAAAAAATAATTGAAAATCAGCGGAAAGTACGCTATACTAAATCTATAAATCAGAGCGTATTTTGAGAAAAGCAACGGTGGCTCAGCCCCGAAAAACAGCGGTTTTGGAGTGCCGTATTCAAATCACATCACATAGAAAACAGAGGAAAAAATATGCGAAAAAAGGCTTGGATCCTTTTGCTTTTTGCCGCGCTTATTGCGCTGCTTTGCGCATGCAGCGATACGGCACAGCAACCGGAGACGGAAAAACCGAAAATACGTATCGGCGGCACAACGTATGCGCCGTATTTTTACCGCAATATCGGCGGCAACTATACCGGCATCGACGTGGAGATTGCCGAGGAAGCCTGTGCGCGTATCGGGTATGAGCCGATCTTCGTGGAGCTCGATATTGACAAGGGCTTTGAGCTTTTGGATGAAGACTATGTGGATTGCCTTTGGTGCTGCCTGACGATGGAAGGCAACGAAGATAAGTTTATTTGGGCAGGACCGTATATGTACACGCAGCGCGTGGTCGTGGTGCCGGCGGACAGCGAGATTGAAACACTGGAAGACCTTGCCGGAAAGTGCGTGGCGGTGCAGGCCGGCTCTATAAGCGAGGAGATCATTTTAAAAGGGCTGAACCCGAATTTGCCGGAGATTACGGACCTTTCCACATTCAGCACGATGGGCGAGGTGTTTACTTCGCTGCGCAAGGGCTATGCGGATGCGGCCATCGGGCATGAAAGCTCGCTGAGATTATATACGGACGAATACCCGGACGGCTACCGCTACCTCAACATGAACATGTACAGCGACGCCGTGGGCGTGGCATTTAAACCGGACGGCGATGCAGTACTGGCGGAAAAGTTGACGCAGACGCTGCTTGAAATGCGCGAAGACGGCACAATGGCCGCTATTGTGAAAAAATATGGGTTGGACGCCGAAAAAAGCGTGAACGGAGGTACCGAATGATGCCGAAGTTCAAGGGAAAAACAAAACCGAAGCTCCATAAGCCGAGCATGGAAACGGTCATGCGGTGGATTGTCACGCTTCTTCTCGGCTTTGTTGTGCTGCTGCCGGTATTTGCAGGCGTAACACAGTATGAACAGAACAAGGCGAAAGCGGATGTTGAGGACGTACTCGCTTTTATGCAGACGAACTGCCGCAAGTACGACAACTACCGCTTGGCCAATACCACCGAAGCGCTGCAGGATATTTTGACCAAAGTCAAAACACTGACGGCGTACCGTTACGAAGAGGAAGATGCGCTTTTAAACGAAAACCGCTTACAGAGCTATGCGAAATTTCAGTATTTGACCGGCATTTTTGTTTTGGATGAAAATTTCTCCGTGCTGGCCCATTACGACAAAGCGAGCAAGGATGAAAGTCTGCTGCTCAGCCAGATAACTGGGGACAAAAATGCGGCGGATATTTTGAACTATCCGCAGAAAACCTATGCCGACCAGATCTGTTTAAACGACAATACGTATAACTACGCCATTTCCGCACGGCAGGATAAACCGGGCCTCGTTATTTGCTATACGGATATCACGCGCTTTCAAAACGATAAAAATGAGCTTTCTCTCTCCAATATGCTGGATGCTGAAATGTTCCGGCAGGATGTGACCGTCGTCATCACGGACGGCATGCGCGTTATCAGCACGAATTGCGAGCAGCTGGAGAACACGCTTGTGCAGTATTATCCTATTGCTGACGTGCTCGTTGGAGGGGAGCAACTTACACCGGACACATTGCTGCAATTAAAAAACGACAGCGGCACGTGGTACGGTATGTTCACCCAGTACAGAGATTATTATTTGTATGCCTTTTTCCCGAGTCGCGTAGTCTACGCAAGTCGCCGCGGTTGGATGCTGCTGTTTACGGCAATCTACCTGTTTTGCGGCATGGGGTACCTTATTTGGCGGCAGTACAGTAAAAAGCGCCGCCTGCTGCGTATGGAAAAAGAATACCACCTTGTCAGCGCCATTTCGAGCATTTACCTGTCAAACCTGCTCATTCACCCGCAGGATGATACATGGGAGCCCATTGTGCAGAGTGAGCGCATGAAAGCAGTCACAAACGGTATTTTAAGCGCAAAAGCCATGCTGGAAAAGTTTAACACCGAGTGCGTAGCCGAGGCGTACCGGGAGGAATTCCGTGCGTTTACGGACCTCGATACCGCTCAGCAGCGCTTAGAGGGCAAGGCTTTTGACGGCTTCACAATGGAAAATGTGGAGGGCAAGTGGTACCAGCTGCTTCTTGTGCCGCAGCGCCGCTTTACGCACCGGGAAAAGCCGAACTCACTCATGCTTTTGTTCCGCGATGTTTCGAAGCAAAAGGAGCGCGATATGGAATATCAGGAAAACCTGCGCCGCGCAGCAGAGGAAGCTACCCTTGCAAACGCCGCCAAAACGGATTTCCTGCGCCGCATGAGCCATGACATCCGCACGCCGATCAACGGCATCCGCGGCATGGTACAGATTGCCGACCGTTTCCCGAACGACGCGAAAAAGCAGGCGGAATGCCGCGCAAAGATTATGCGGTCTTCAGATTTTCTTTTAGATCTTGTAAACGATGTGCTCGATATGAGCAAGCTGGAATCCGGCGAAATGCAGCTTGAGGAAGTGCCGTTCAATTTGAACGAGCTGCTGCACGATGTGGGCATGCTGCTCTCCACGCAAGCGCAGGCGCGCGGTATTACATGTACCCTCACAATGGAAGATAAGCGCGAAAATCATGTCATCGGCAGCCCGCTGCATTTAAGACGGATCTTTCAAAACATCGGCGGCAACGCCATCAAGTATGGCAGAGCCGGCGGCTATGTACATGCTGCGTGCAGCATCGTTTCACAAACAGAGAACACCGTTCGCTACCGCTTTATCTGTGAAGATAACGGCTGCGGCATGAGCGAAGAATTCCAAAAGCATATGTTTGAGCCGTTCTCGCAGGAAAATTCCGGTGCACGCACTACGTATCAGGGTACGGGGCTCGGCCTTTCCATCGTGAAAAAACTCGTGGATGCCATGGGCGGCACCGTCACCGTGGTCAGCGAAAAGGGCGTGGGCACCACATTCATCACGGAGATTCCGCTGAAGCTCGACCCCGCGGCGTCTGATGCCGAAAAGCCGGAGGAAGAGATCGATACCACCGTGTTCCGCGGGCTGCATGTGCTGCTTGTGGAGGATAACGAAGTGAACATGGAGATTGCGGCGTTCCTGCTTGAGGACAGCGGCGCCGAGGTCACAAAAGCATGGAACGGCGCAGAGGGCCTGGAGAAATTCAAAGCCTCGGCCCCGGGTACGTATGATCTCATCTTAATGGACATCATGATGCCCGTGATGAACGGTTTGGAGGCGGCAGAGAAAATCCGCGCGCTCGACCGCCCGGATTCGGAGACCGTGCCGATCTTCGCCATGACGGCAAACGCGTTTTCCGACGACGCCGCCCGCAGCCGCAAAGCCGGTATGAACGAGCACCTCACAAAGCCGCTCGACCTTGAAAAGATCACAAAAGCGGTGCGCAAATATTGCAAGAAAAATAGCCGATAAAAGCCATAAAACGGCGGCGTGCCTTTAAAAGCGGTTGCGCCGCCGTCTTTTTATGGGCTGCAGTGTGCCTGTTTCTACCAAAACACCAATGTGCAGAAATTTCATAAATTGATTCTGAAAATAAGATGAATTCCTGTAGAAGTTTTCTCCGCATGAAGGTTGAAATCATAGTGTTGATATGATAAAATAATAGCGCGAATTATGCAGAAAATGAGAATTTCAGACGCGGCTTTCGCATTTTAAGCCTATAAAACTGCTCGATTATGCGAAAAGCAGCATAAATATACGAAATACGAAGCTCGGTTTAGAAAGGGAGGACGTTCCATGGCTTATATGCGACTTGGCGATCTGCTGATTGCGGCAGGCGCCATTACGCAGGAGCAGCTTGAAGAAGCGCTGACCATTCAAAAGCAGAAGAAAGAACGTCTCGGCGACGTTCTGATTGAAAGTAATATCATCACAGAACGGCAGCTCATTGAAGCACTGCAAATGCAGCTTGGCGTCGATTTCATCGATTTAACGGCGATCTCTATTCCATTAGAGCTCGCCAAATTTGTGCCGCGCGCCATCGCGAAAAAATACAACGTGGTGCCGGTAAAGCTTGTAAAAGACGAGCTCTTTGTTGCCATGAGCGATCCGTTGAACTTCGTTGCGCAGGAAGAGATTAAGGCCGCTTCGCATAAGCGCGTTGTGCCGATGATCTCCACGCGCCGCGCGACCGAGCAGGCCATCGGCACATTGTACGGCAGCGAAGGCACGGCCCGCGCCATTGAAGAAATGAAGCGAGAGGTCGGCACATCCACACCGGATATCGTGCCGGTGCAGATGAACCAGACGGATGCCGGCAACGCGTCTGCAGCGCCGACGATCCGCTTTGTAAACTCTGTCATTGAGCGCGCCTTTTTGGAGCGCGCGAGCGACATCCACCTTGAGCCGCAGGAGGGCGAAATGGTGGTGCGCATGCGTATCGACGGCATTTTGAGAAAGATTTTGACCGTGCCTGCGAATTTGCAGGGCAACGTTATTTCCCGCCTGAAAATCATGGGTGGCATGAATATTTCCGAGCGTAAGATCCCGCAGGACGGCCGCGCCATGGTGCAGGTGCGTCACCACGAGATCGACCTGCGTATCTCGTCCATGCCGACGATCTACGGCGAAAAGATTGTTTTGCGTTTGCTCGATAAATCCGGGCATACGATCACGAAGCAGTCCATCGGCCTTGAGGGCACAGACCTGCAAAAGTATGATGCGCTGCTCAAAAACAGCAGCGGCGTGATTTTGATTGTGGGCCCGACCGGTTCCGGTAAATCCACGACGATGTGCGCCATGCTGCAGGAGCTTGCAAATGAGGAAACGAACCTCATGACGCTGGAAGACCCGGTGGAATACAACATTCCGGGCGTTAACCAATGCCAGATCAACGAAAAGACCGGCATGACGTTTGCGGCAGGACTGCGCGCCATCTTGCGTCAGGACCCGGATGTCATTTCCGTCGGTGAGATTCGCGACGGCGAGACGGGCGCCATTGCCATTCGTGCTGCTATTACGGGCCATTTGGTGCTTTCTACTTTGCATACGAACGACGCCGTTTCCGCCATCGACCGTCTGGTCGATATCGGCGTGGAGCCGTACCTCATTTCCAGCGCGCTGCGCGGCGTCATCTCCCAGCGCCTTGTGCGCAAGGTCTGTCCGCACTGCAAGAAGGCGTATAGGCCGGAGGCAGAGGAGCTTGCCATGCTCGGCCTGCCGGAGAACGCCAACGTGCAGTTCTACCGCGGCGAGGGCTGTCAGGAGTGCTACCACACCGGCTACAAGGGTCGCCGTGCCGTCTTTGAAATCTTCATGCTCAACGGGCGCATTCGCCGCATGGTTACAGAAGGCGCAAAGTACGATGCGCTTTTAAGGGCAGCGGTGGAGACTAACTTTGTCACGATGCGCGAAAATTGCCGTAACCTTGTTTTGCGCGGCGAGATCAGCGCAGCGGAAGCCGCGCGCGCCATCAATTCCACAGCGGATTGACATGCTGCTGAAAATCCGTTGAAAACTTGCTCATAACTTTCGGAAAGGACGCAGTCGCCGCGTTTCGGCGATGGTTTTAATATGCTTGAAATCAGCGAAATCATCGCGCAGGCGCAGCAAAAAGGCGCTTCCGATATTCATATTGTCACCGGCCTGCCGGTGAAATGCCGCATAGACGGCAAGGTGCAGAACCTCACGGAGAAAGTCCTCACGTGGGAAGACTGCGAATACTACGCAAAATGCCTTGCAGGCGACCTTTTCCACGAGATCGAATGCATCGGCGAGCTTGATTTGGCGCGGACGTTTCCGTGCGGAGCGCGAACCAGAATCAACCTGTTCCGCCAGCAGGGGGCGGTCTCGGCGGCGATCCGTATTTTGGCGGATACCATCCCGGAGATCGAGGCGCTGAATTTGCCGCCGGTCGTTTCCGAATTCCCGGAGTACCGCAGCGGCATCATTTTAGTCACGGGTGAAACGGGTTCCGGCAAATCCACGACGTTGGCGGCGATTTTAAATCGCATCAACCATACGCGGCGCAGCCACATCATCACGCTGGAAGATCCGATTGAGTACATCTACGAGCCGGATCAGTGCATCATCAACCAGCGCGAGATCGGCAAAGACACCAGAAGCTACGCAGACGGCCTGCGGTCTATCCTGCGTGAGGACCCGGACGTTATCCTCATCGGCGAGATGCGCGACCTCAATACCATTGAGACCGCATTGACGGCGGCGGAAACGGGCCACTTGGTCTTCGCCACCCTGCACACAAACTCCGCAGCAGATTCCGTTGACCGCATGGTGAACGTGTTCCCGGAGGGGCAGCAGCGTCAGATTCGATTGCAGCTTTCCACTACGTTGCGTGCGGTGCTTTCGCAGCAGTTGTTGCCGAAGCGCGCGGGCGGTCGGGCGGCGGCGTGCGAAGTCATGATGGTGAACAGCGCTATCAAGAATTTAATCCGCGAGGGTAAGACCCCGCAGATTGACAGCTTCATTACCATGAACGCGCAGGACGGCAGCATTACGATGGATAATGCCCTGCTGAAAATGGTGCGCGAGGGCACCGTAACGTATGAAACGGCGGTCGGCTACGCCAGAGACCGAGAAGCGTTTTCCAAGGGAAGACGCGGCTAAATTTAGGAAGAAAGCGAGGGAGCGGGTTTGACGACCTATAAATACAAAGGGCTTTCCCCGGACGGCGCAAAGCTTTCCGGCGTCATCAAAGCGTATAACGAGTTTGAAGCGGTTGCGCAGCTGCGCGAGACCTGCTCCGTCATCACCAAAATAGAAGAAGTCAAAGAGACGCAGAGCTGGAACAAACAGATCGGCACGAAGAAAATCAAAGACAAGGAGCTTGCCATCATTTGCTCGCAGTTCGCCATCATTTTGACCTCCGGTCTGCCCATTGTGCGCTGTGTGGAGATGGTTGCGGCACAGGCGCGCACCAAAGAACTGCAAAAAATGCTGAAAAAGGTCGCGGAGGACGTCTCCGGCGGTTACAGCCTTGCGCAAAGCTTTGAAAACAACGCTACGGGCTTTCCGACCACGTTTATTGAGACCGTACGCGCGGGCGAACAGTCCGGCACACTGGAAGAATGCTTTGAAAAACTACATAAATATTACGATAAAACCGCTAAAATGAAAGCGAAGATCATCAGCACGCTCACATATCCGGCAATTGTCATTTGCGTCGCCGTCATCGTGTTCATCATCATTATGGTGGTAGCCGTGCCGGCGTTTACAAGCGTGTTTCTGGAGCTCGGTACCGAGCTGCCGGGCATCACAAAGGGGCTCATCGCAACGTCGGATTTTCTCACGAACTACTGGTGGTCGCTTATTTTGATTGTGCTCGCGTTCTTCATCGGCAGGCTTCTGCTGAAAAAGAACGAAAAGGGGCGTGCGTTCCTTGCGGAAAACAAGCTAAAGCGCTCACCGCTCAAAAAAATGCACAGTCAGAACGCCGCTTCGCAGTTTGCAAGCACCATGAGCACCATGCTCACGGCGGGCTTGCCGATTACAAAGGCGCTGGAGGTCACGGCAAATGTGGCAGATAACTACATGTTCGCGGTGTCCATCCGCAAAGTGCGGCAGGGCGTGGAGCAGGGCCGCAGCCTGGTGGACTGCATGAACGAGATTCCGTATTTTCCAAAGCTGCTCACCGAAATGGTGGGCGTGGGCGAACGCTCCGGCAACATGGAAGAAACGCTCACCGTCATCGGCGATTACTTCGATAACGAGGTCTCGGTGTTCACGCAGCGGTTGCTCTCTATGTTAGAGCCGGCCATCACCATTGTTTTGGCGGTCGTTACCGTCATTTTGCTGCTGGCCGTTTACCTGCCGATGTTTACCATGTATGGCAGCATCGTTTGATTTATTTTGCTGTACCCCGTCGGCGATCCAACCCGAACCGGCGGAATACATAAATTTCGATGGTGAACCCCGAAAAGTACGTTTTTGGGGCGAGCAAAATTTCAATGAATTGGAGAATGGTTCTTATGATGAACAAAATGCGTAAGATGAAGAATAAGAAGGGCTTTACGCTCATGGAAATGCTGATTGTTGTTGCAATCATCGCGATCCTCATCGCTATTGCTATCCCGACCTTTGCTTCTTCTCTGAATAAGGCAAGAGTTGCAACCGACGAAGCGAATATCCGTTCCGGTTATGCTACTGTTATGGCAACCGTTATGACTTCTGATAGTTATTCTGCTGAAGGTACGGCAGAAAAGAAGACATATTGTCTTAATAAGGATGGTTCTGTTACAGAGGCTACTACTGGTGCTACTACTGGTGGTACTTATACCTGCCAGGGTAACGCCAAGGGTGATGTCGATATTGCAGGCCAGACAATTAAAGATGGTTGGAGCCAGGGCGCAACTGTTTCTTATGATTATGATGGCTCTACAGGTAAGGTTACGATTAACGTTAAAGCTGGTGCTTAATCTCACCTAACTCACAAAAACAACTCATTTTAAATGAACCGGATCTATTGAGGGGCCGGGGGTTGCGGCTCCCCTATGATCTGTTCTTTTGATTTTTCACTTTAGGTTTTCATAAAAAAAGGGGACGTAATATGCTTTGGGTTTCACCCGCTCTCACGGTTTATATTTGTGTGCTTACGGGGATTCTCGGCGCGTGCATGGGAAGCTTTCTCAACTGCATGGCGTGGCGTATCGTCCACGGCGAATCTGTTTTACACGGGCGCTCGCACTGCGACGTCTGCGGCCACGTGCTCGGCGCGGGAGATTTAATTCCCGTTTTAAGCTACATCATTCACAAAGGCCGCTGCAAATACTGCGACGCAAAGCTCTCTGCGGGACATGTCTTTGCGGAAGTGTTAACGGCGCTTACGTTTTTGCTGCTCGTGCTAAAATATGATATTTCGCTCCAAGCCCTTGAATACATTTTGCTGGCGTGCCTGCTGCTCGCCGCTGCATTCACGGATTTGGAGGGGTATATGATCCCGGACCGTTTCATCGTGACGGGGATCGTCGTGCGTGTTGTTTTCCTGTTTTTGCAGGGGAACGTGCTCGAAAACCTCATGGATGCGCTGCTCGGCGGCTTCGCCGTTGGCGGCGGTTTACTGCTCATCGTGCTCTTATACGAAAAAGTGCGCCAAAAGGAAGCCATGGGCGGCGGCGATATTAAACTGCTGTTCCTCACCGGCCTGTTTCTCGGCTGGCAGCGGAACATTCTGTGCCTGCTCATCGCGTGCGTGCTCGGCATCGTCTTCGCGTTTATTTTCCCGGAAAAACGTACCACAGAAGACGGGGCAGAGGAAGAAGACGGAAAGCTTTTTCCGTGGGGGCCGTCCATCTCGGCGGCAGCGATTCTCACGCTTCTTTGCGGCAGCGAGATTATCGGCGTGTATTTGAGCTTATTTTAACATAAAGAACAAAAGCTTTACAGCTTGACGGATAGGGATAAAAAGGAAAGCGAGGTGTCTGTACCATGCCCGGACAAATCACGGCATTCGACATTGGTGAGTGCATGGTAAAAGCCGCATGCTTTACAGGCGGCAAACTGAAAAAGGTTATGGCGAAAGAATTGCCGGATAATATGGTCTCCGGCGGCGAAATCGTCTCCATGGACGCCATGGCGGATTTTATCAAGGAAATGGCGAAAGAAAACGGCATCTCCCGCGGTGCGGCGGCGGTCATTCTGCCCGGCACGCTGGTGTTCACCCGCAACGTGACCGTGCCCGCCATGACGGACGGCCAACTGTTGTATAACCTGCCGTTTGAATTTAAAGATTACCTGACGCAGGAAAAGAATAAGTATTATTTCGACTACGCCGTGCAGGATACAGTGAAAGACGAAGAGGGCAATGTGAAAGAATTGCAGCTTTTCGTTTGCGCCACCTTAAAAAGCACCGTGGAAGAATACCGCGCCATGCTGCGCCGTGCGGGCTTCAATTTGAAGGTCGCCATGCCGGAGGAATGCGCCTACGCTGCGCTGACGGAGGATTACATGCAGCGCACAAATGCGCCCGCGGGCAGCGATTACTGCTTTGTAGACCTCGGCCACAACGGCATCCGTATGCACATTCTGCAGGACGGCAATTTCACCACGAAGCGCTCCGGCGACCTCGGCCTGCGCGACCTTGAGCAGACGATTTCCGATGTGCGCGGCGTGGATATTCACATGGCACACGCACACATTTTGTCCGATTACAACGACGTGCTTTCCGAAGACGTGAGCGCCGAGCTTTTCAACCGCATGGCAATCGAAATCATGAAGGCCGTCAACTTCTATAATTACAATAACCGCGAGCGCTCGCTCCGGAGAATTTATCTTTGCGGCGGCGGTGTGGCGGTAGATCAGATCCGCGCGGCCATCTGCCGTGTGACGGATCTGGACGTACATAACGCCGAGGAGCTGCTTCCTCAGCACGACGCATTGGAAGCGGCGTGGCTTTACATCAAAGCGATCGGCTGCGCGCTGCAAAAGTAAGGAGGCGTTGGAATGAAGCTTGAACTCGGTATAGGGAGCGGCGCCAAAAAGCCCGTAAAATACCCCACCAAAAGAACCGTCAACCTCGCAAAGAGCGAGTCGCACTCCCAAAGCGTCATGACGCTTTCCATCGGCACGGCGGTCATTATCGTGCTTGTGGTGCTCGTCGTGAAATTCGGCGTACTTGACCAGCTTGCGCGCCAAAGTGCCGCAGAAAGTGCTTACAACACCGTGCATGCCCAGTATACCGAAATGCAGAGCGCCGTGGAGAAATACCCCGAGGTTGAAGAGGAGTACCGCACCTATTCCAGAAAATGGATGCAGCAGGAGGATTCCGGCGCGTTCGTTTCTGTGGACAGACAGGAAGTGCTCGACCTCATGGAGAACTATCTGCAGCCCTACGGCACGATAAAGGCCGTCACCATTTCGGACGACGTGATGATTGTTTCCATGTCCGGCATGAATCTGCAGGAGATTTCCGCTATGTTTGAGATTTTACAGCAGCAGCCCATTGTAAAGGCTGCTGACCTTACAATCGCCTCCACCGAAAAAACGGCAGGCGAAGACCTCGATTTCTCCGTGACGATCACATTACAGCCGGCTGACACGGCGGAAGGGGAGGCCACAGCATGAAAAGAGCCTTTACAACGCGCGAAAAAGTGATGCTGCTCGTCCTCACCGTGCTGCTCATCGTCATCGCATATTTTAAGCTCATCTTGGAGCCCATCAACAATTCCATCGACGAGTATCAGTCCGAAACGGCCGCGGAGCAGGACGAGATTTTGCAGAATACCGAGCTTTTGACGCGCATGAGCCAAATGCAGAAGGAGCTCGAGGAAATTTATGCCGCGGGCGACCCCACGCCCATCCCGAATTATGACAATTCCGGCAAGCTGCTCGTTGAGTTGAACAGCATTCTTTCGGCTTCCGTCGATTATTCGCTGGATTTTGGTCAGGTCTCGGCACTGAACGATGGCTACATCATGTACCGCCCCATCAACATGACCTTTACAACGAACACCTACGCCGAAACGCGCGCCATCATTGATGCGCTGCACAACAGCGATTTTACAAACCAAATATCGGACATCAGCGTGCAGTTTGAAAATTCCGGCAGCTCCGGCAATGTGCAGGTAAACCTGTATATTACGTATTTTGAACTTCAAAAATAGCTGGTGCAACACAGGCCGGAAGCTGTTTTTTGCTTGCCGGTTTTCTGTGTTTAAAAAGACTTATACCGTTTTACGGTTTCCATATTTTTCTCAGGAGCAAAACGCATGAATTTTTCACAGGATATGAAGAATTTGAAAAACAGAAGAAAGGGGAAAGCCGGCTTTACCATGTCCGAGCTTTTGATCGTTGTGGCCATCGTCATCGTGCTGTTTGCCGTGGCGGTTCTCTCGCTTGTGACGATTCAGAAGAATCTGCGCCAAAAGGAACTCGACAGTAAAGCGGAAATCCTTTACGTTGCCGCGCAGAATCGCATGTCCGAGCTGCGCGCCGGCGGCTACGAAAGCCTTTATCAGTACGATGAAAACAAGGATAACGGCGTTGCAAAGGTTGGTCTCATTCCGCTGGATGCTCCCGAAGAAGATGCGGAAGACGCCATCACAAAAGACACGCTCTGCTACGTCGTTTCTGCAGACCGTGTGACGGTCGGCAAGGCGGCAGCTTCCGTTCTGCCGGAATCTTCCGTAGATGCCGAGCTTTGGAACAACCACTGGGTTATCGAGTACGACCCCGAAAGCGGCAGTGTGTACGGCGCGTTTTACAGCGAAGAGGAGATCACAAGCGGCGATGTCTCCACCACGCTGCCCACATACTTAAACCGTATGCGTGTGCGTCAGACCCGCCTGCGCAACGGTGCGAAGATCGGCTACTACGGCGGTGCGCGTGTGATCTCCGGCACAACCGACACTCTAAAGCCGGACATCTCCATCGATAACCGTGAGAAGCTGACGGCAACGTTCTACTGCAACAACCCCTATGCCGATGAGCTGACGTTCAATATCAAGGTTTCGGACGGCCGGAACGAATATGTAAAGGTCGTAAAATACAGCGAGCTTCGCCAGCTGAACAGCAAAACTTGGTACTACACGTGGGTTATGGATAGCTTGGAAAGCGAAAAGACGCGCTTCTATAATCAGACCGACCATAAGCTTGCGTGCGGCACAGACATCACCGTCACGCTTTCCGTAGAAAGCCAAAACGCCAATGTGGACGGCAAAAGCTACACCCGCAAAACGAACAGCCTGTTCCGCTATGCCGAGGACACCCCGGCCGGCACGGCGCTCATCGCCTACGGCCGCCATTTACAGAATTTGGACGAGGCCTCCCATGTTTCCGATACGATTACCCGCGCCGTGCAGGTCAGCGACCTTTCCTTTGCGGATGATACTGCCGACAACGAAGACTGGTATTCCTTTTACGGCGACACCTTTACGCCCATCACCAATAAGAATCTCAAAAGCTATGACGGCTATTCCGAGGTCGATAACGTAAAGCTGTATTCTTCCATTTCAAACTTGCATATCACAAAAGCTGCGCAAAACGGAGATGCAGGTCTGTTCAGTACATTTAACGGTGAGATCAAAAACGTGACGCTCACCGGTATGAGGATTGATAATGGAGGCCAGAACGTCGGTGCGCTCATCGGTTCTGTTTCCGATACCGTGAAAATCACAAATACCCGTGTATACCTCAGCTCCAAAAAAGGCGACCTCGCAGATATCGAAACGGTCGATTCCCCGGAAAAAGTGAAGCCGTGGCTCGAGGGTAAAGTCGTTGGCGGACTTATCGGCATGGTGACGGAAACGGGCAGCGTATCCGTTACGGACAGCTCCGCGTCTACGGTCATTCGTGCAGACGGCGGCGCAGCAGGCGGCCTCATCGGTGCCGTGTATAATGCGGCAACGATAACCGATTCCTATGCGGATTGCTATTTGACGGCAGCCAGAACGGGCGGCCTTATCGCAAAGGCAGAGGGCGGGTCTGAAGTAGCCGCAACGGGAACCTCTATCACCTTAAAGGATTTCTATGCAGCGGGTTACCAAACGGCGACCGTCGATGCTTTCGGCTTAGTAGGCGGCTCCAATGTAATCGCCAAAGGCGGTTATTCTGCGTGTGTTTACAATGTTGAAGAAAACGCAAAGGTTCATTCCACGGTCAAAGCAATGGGCAGTGCCTCAAACGTATATTATCTGACAGACGGCGGTCTTTCCGGCGGCACAAGCAAGTGGGAAAACGCCAATCAAACCACGCCAAAAACCTATAAAGAACTCAGTGAATCGGGCTTTGCAAAAGGAATCTCCAAGGCGTTCACGTCGTCCTCCGGCGCGGCTACGTTTCCGTATAACTTGATGGATCAGGGCCTTACGTATTACACGTATCCGCGCCTTGAAAAGCTGAACCACTACGGCGACTGGCAGGCGGAGTTTGAATCCGGCGCACTGGTTTATTACGAGCGCTACGAAGACAAAACCTACGGCTTCTACGGCGCGAACCTTTCCACGCTCAAAACGAGTAAGTTTGTCGTCGGCGACGGCTATGCGCTGGCGTATATCGAAAAGAAAAATCCGTCCGATAACGTTACCGTGACGTATGCAAACAACCAACCGGCACGGGTATCGTTTAATAGCGCAATTGAAACGACCGACGACACGACAAATACGAAGTATTATCTCTATCCGCTCTCAAAAAAGGTTGTCAACACCGAGTATATCGACACCGCAGAGCCGGATACGTTCTACCAGAAGATCACGATAGAAGACACCGCAAAAAGCACGAATACGGAGTATTACTACAATCCGCATTTTGCAAAAACGGTGACGGTCAACGAAAATAAGCCGCAGGCGCCGGAAACGGTCTGCATCCGCTCCGCCCGCCAGCTGTATGCGTTGAGCCTTTACTACCCGCAGTATGCGGACGCCGTAAAGGACAGTGTGTTCCGTCAGGAGATCAACATCGATTACAGCAGGTATGATTGGACAAAATATGACGTTGTGCTTGCAAAGATTAACACACAGGCGCCGATCGGCACAGGGGATAAGCCGTTTACGGCTGTGTATAACGGCGGCTGCAATACAATAGAGGGAATTTCCTTTAAAGCAAAGTCCCTTTACATCGGCATGTTCGGTTATACGTCGTCCGCTGCCGCGGTGCGCAATGTGTTCCTTGTCGGCGACGGCAGTAACACGGTGGCCTATGTCAATGCGCAGGGCGGTAATTCGGCTTCCGGCAGTGCGTCGCGCGTCAGCATGGGCGTGCTCATCGGTTATAACCGCGGCACGGTTTCAAACTGCTCGGTTTCCGGCTATACCATGGAGTATTACGGTTACAGCGCCAGCACGGCTTCGCTCGGCGGCTTTGTCGGCAGCAACTACGGCACCATCCGCAACAGCGCTTCGGACTGCCCGTCCATTCGCTTTGCAAATACGAACTCTAACACCTATGCGGGCGGCTTTGCGGGCGTGAACCACGCCTCTGTTTCGGATTCCTACGCGCTTGGCAGCATTCAGGTGCGCGGCGCGCGAAACAGCACCGTGTGGGTCGCGGGCTTTGCGGCGAACAACGCCAGCGGCATGATTCGCCGCAGCTACAGCGCTACGGCGCTGACAGCTTCCGGCGATGCGGAGTCCTACGGCTTTACGCATACCGGCGGTTCGGCATACCAGTGCTATTATCTGGACGGCGGCACGTATTCGTACAGAGGCACGCTTTATGCTTACAACACCTCCAAGAACGAATTTAAAGATAACGCGGTGGGTGAGCCCCTTACGGGCAGCGAGCTGCAAAACAAAAAAATCAGCAATTTCGAAACGGCAGATTGCACCTATAATGCCAAAGAAACGACCGGCGATTATATCTACCCGGCAGTTGTGCGCAATGCAGCAGGGCAGACCGTGCATTACGGCGATTGGCCCGTGCAGAAGGACATCGGTACGCTCGGTGTGTTCTACTGGGAATATGAAGACAGCGGTAGCAACAGCGGCTACCACTTCAGCTACGTGGGCACAAGCCAGGGCAATGAAATTTCCAGCGCAAACAACGACATCTTAAAGGGCGATTCTCTCTGTGAAGAGCACGACGACGGCGGCGTTGTAACGCATTACGGCTACGGCTATTTCTATGCGAACAGCAATAATTTGGAGACTTCATTAAGTGCTGTGAACTTCAATGAATACTTCATGATCGTTGCAGAAAATACAGAAGCCGGCGAAGCGCTCGGTAAGCAGATGCCCGGCTATACGTTTGTCGCATATGAAACCGGTGAAGACAAAATGTATTTGACCGGCAGCAACCCCAACGGCACATGGTGGCTGGATTACGGCAACGGAACGGATGCTACCGTATACACCTACACCGTCAACCCGTTCTTTGCAAACTCTATGAGCCTCGATAGCTCCGAAGTACAGAACAAAATGACAAAAACAGGTGACGCCAAACCCGGCGCCAACGGCAACGCTTACGAGATTCGCTCCGTCTCGCAGCTGCAGTTTATCAACTGGAACTATGGCGCATTAGACGCAACCACGTCCATTTTGTCACCTGATTGGGAAAAAGCAACGATTGAACAGGCAAGAAATGCTAATCCAAACAGAAGTTACTATACATATCTGGTTTATGGTGAAAAGGATTGGACTGTAAGAAGCTTGAAATATTGCTGGGTACAGAGCCATGATGTGAACGCAAGCACAGAGTATGCTGTACTCAAAAAAGTGAATAACTTTACGCCAATCGGCAGCATGTTCGATGTTGGCGGTAATGACAGATATGCGAAACCCCTCATGGCGTATTTCACTTCAAGCTTTGACGGACAGGCTTATGCTATTAAGAATATCACGATCCGCAGTAAGGCGGAGTGCGTCGGCATCTTCGGTATCACAAGCGGTGCTGTGCTGAAAAATATTATTGTTTATTCCGATAACGGCAGCGAGATCGAAGCTACAAAAGAAGGCAGAAGCTGGTATTGTGTCGGCGGTCTGGTCGGTTTTGCAGGAAGTCGTGATAAAAAGGAAAGTGCCTTTACAAACTGCACAGTTTCCGGCTATACGATTCGGGATAATCATGAAAACAACCCGGGTTGGGGCGGCGGCAACGTCGGCGGCCTTGTCGGCATGACAAACATGAATATTACAAATTGCTCCGCTGTAACAGACATTATTATCAATATCGGCTATAATGGCGGTTATCAAAATCTGCGCGTCGGCGGTATTGCCGGTGTTTCCCGCGGAACAGTGAATTATTGCTATGCCGGTGGTTCCATGAGCAGCATATCTTCTATGGGGTACAAAAATTGGAATGCAGGTGCAAATATTTGGATGGGCGGCTTAGTCGGCGGTATCGTTTTGCGCAATGACGGTCTTGATAGCTTGATAGGCACAGTCAAAAATGTCATGAGAGTTTATAATTCTTATAGCTATGTTGACATGCCAAGACGCAGTGGTGGTCAGTGGGGAGAAAAAAACATTATTAAGAGTACGCAAGCAATCGCTTCTAATGGTGAAATGCAGCAGGCATTTACTGCTGTTAATAATGACTATATTGAGATTTATAATTGCTATGCGCTTGAGTCTGCCGTATTAGAGACAGACGATTATCGTGCATATGGCAAAAATCCTCAAAGTTGGAGTGACCTAAATCTCAACCGGACTTTGGATTGGTATGACCGTAGGATTATGTTGTACAACGATTCCACCCCGTACTTAACGTATGCCGAAATGCAGAGCAGCGATTTCTTAACGAAACTGAACAAGAACTACCAGTCCGGCTCAAGCTATAAGAGCTTCTCCACCGTCACCATCACCGAGCAGGGGCAGAATATCGACGGCAAGTATAGCTTCCCGGGCAACGATACGGCGCTGCAGGGGCTTAACTATCCGTTCCCGACGGTTCTGACACAGACCGATATCTTCGGCAGCACAGTCAATTTGCATTACGGCCGCTGGCCGCGCATCGGTCTCTTATGGGAAGAAAATTCCCAGAAGCTCGACCTGCTTGCGGATATCAAAACAAAAGCGGAAGACAGCACTTTGAACGACAACGAAAACGGCAAGGCGCTTTTGCAGACACATTTGCTTGTCGCCAGCAGCGACGTAGATACGAGCGCAGAGCCGAAAATCAAGCTGTACGACGAAGACAGAAACGAACTCACAAACGATAAGGCCGCAGCAACAGTCAGCCGCATTGTGTATAATGATGCGAATAAATGCTACGATGTCACATTCATCGGGCAGAATGTCGGCACGGTCGTCGCAGAGGCGAAACTCGGCAATTACATTGCGCGCCTTACAATCGAAGTTACGGCATCGCTCAAGCTGGAGGCTTCTTCTACGAACATTTCGGTTTATTCCGGCGACACCGATACAATTACGCTGACCGTAAAGGACGCAAACGACAAGCAGCTGCTTGCCGAGACCGAAAAGACGCTTAAATGGGAGATTGCTGTCGATAACAACGGTGTGCAGCAGGATGTCATCGAGTGCAGTAAGGACGATATCAAGCTGAACGCAGACGGCACGTTCTCCTTGCCGCTTACCGGCTTTGCCGCGGGCGAAGCCACGGTGAGCATCACGTGCACATATCCGTACGGCGCGGCAACTGCCGCGGAACCCGCAAAAGAGGTCACGGCTACGCTGTATATCAGCGCTACAACCAAGCCAAGTGATGTGCTTGGCCTGACAAACGGCAGCGTCTATAACCAGATTTCTCTGCCGCACACGCCGAAAAAATCCACGACCTCCTACACCGGTACGACCGTTGAATACCCGGAAAACGGCCCCGCCATGAAGGAAAGCGCGCTGTTCCTCTACGCAACGGATGAGTATACCGATTTGACCGGCTTTACGGTCGATCAAATCGAGATCACCGCAGGGGAAACCACCTACACTGTGGGTGAAGGCGGCATCACGACCGATGAAAATCACACCTACAAAGTGACGGTAAACGATCAGTGGACGACAGAAACGAACGACACGAAGTTCCAATACCGCGCCGTAAAGGTGGAATCCGCCGCGGCAGGCGAGATCACCCTAAAGATCGTCCTCAAAAACGGCGACGTGACTTACAACCTCACCACCCCGTACACCATCGCATCGAACACGTATACAGTGAAGTTCCTTGACACAAAGGACAATGTTCTTCTCACAAAAACAGTCGATTACGGCAAAAAGCCGGAGTTGACCGAGGAGGATAAGGCTAAATTGAAAGCCGATGCCGAGTTGGGCTACACCTGCACATGGACGCTTTCTGAAATCTACGCAGATAAAGAAATTCACCCGACATTAACGCCGAACACCTATACCATCCAGTTTGATGCCAACGGCGGCTCGGGTACGATGAGTGATGTTTCGTATTCTTATGATAAGATTCAAACGACGGACAGCCTTCCGCCGAATACGTTCACAGGAACATCCGCCTTTAAGGGCTGGGCGTTGACGGCTACGGATGCAGAGCAGTATGCAGACATGAGCTCAATCAAGAGCATCATAGATTCTATGGCAATGGAGAAGAAGACCGAACTCACTCTTTACGCCGTTTGGGAAGATACCGCAGCAGGCGGCGAGACCGTTGAACCGTAAATCAACAAAAAGGCAGGTGCCGAAAATGCAGGCGATCCGCAGAAAACTGAATAGCCAAAGGGGCGCTTCCATGCTGATGGCGCTGCTGCTTATGCTGGTCGGCATCATGGTGAGCGCGGTCATCATCTCCGCCGCCACCAGCGCCGCCGTAAATAAACGCTCGGAAAAAGAACAGCAGCAGGCCTACCTCGCGGTCAGCTCTGCCGCCGAGCTCGTGCGCGACGATTTCCAAAGCCTTACGGGCCGGTATAAAGATGTTACGACCACGGTGACGCATGCGGATGGAACGACCACTACGAAGAATAATACGATAAAGGCCACATGTGCGGTGGGAGATATGATCAATGACATCGGCGCACGGTTTATAGGTATGAACACGACGTCCACTTATGCAAAGACCTACACGTTCTCCGTAGACGGTTATGAAGATGTATCGGCAGAAATCCTTGTATCAGTCGACACCGGCAGTGACGGAAGCAGCAAGGTGTATAACCTCACTGCAACATTCACAAACGGTGTGGGTTCCGAACACCCCTGCCGCATGGTGTTGACTATGGAGGGCAAATTGTCGGAGGAAAGAACCTCCGGCGATACGGGCTCCACGCAGGTCGTCACCCGAACACTCGAATGGAATAAGGCAAAGCTGCAAAAGGAGGTAACGGGTTGAAAAAGCTGCGTTCACAAAAAGCGGAAACACTGGTGGAAACGCTCATGGCCATCTTGGTCGTGGTGCTCGTTATGCTTTTTCTCTCCACCGCAGTTTCCACGGCCTCCAAGGTAAATGCCAAGGTGCGCAAAACCGATGTGGCTTTAACGTATAAGAATGCCGACAAGGGCAGCGAAACCAAAACGCTGACCATTAAGGATAACAACAGTGCCACAAAAATCATCAATGTTCAAGTCGATGAATACACAAGCGAAAACGGCTACACGTATTACAGGGAAAGCAAAGAGCAGGGGGCGGAAACTTGAAGCTGAAAGATAAAAAAGGCTTAACGCTTGTGGAAATGCTCTGCACAGTCGCCATTTTGGTGCTTGTCAGCATGGTGATGGTGTTGGGTGTGCAGCTCGGCGTGCGCTCCTACGCAAAATCCGTTTCATATTCGGAAGCGCAGGTGCTGTGCTCCACGCTTACGACCACCATCAGCGATGAGCTGCGCTATTCCGGCACACTGAAAGTAGACGGCAGCGGCAACGTTACGGGCTTTTTCAGCCAGCAGTTCGGCAGCGGCGATTACACCGCGTTTACCACTACGCCGGAAGGGCATGTGCAGCTTGGCGGCAAGGACATTCTGCCCGCAAAGGCGTACCCCTACGGTATTAAAGCTGAGGTAGGAAGCTTAACGTATGACGATGTTTCCTCCCTTTTCACAGTGCGGCTGAGCGTAAAAGACAGCGAAAATAAAAACACGCTGGCCGAAACCACCTTTGAAGTGGAAAAGCTCAATGTGACGACCGAAGACACCGCAGAGGGCCGCGCCCGCGCCGAAGACATCCGCAACGCGCGTAAAATTCAATCTCTGCTCGGCAAGTGGGTGGAAGACGGAACCATTACTTGTGCAGGTGACTCTAACGGCACCGGCGTATGGGTTTTGGTGTGTCGTGATGGCACTTCGTATCCGGGCGGCTATGGTAATTATAGTTCATCTGTGTTTTTTGGTACAGATCCCGGCGTTTATGTCAATAAGAGTACATCGGTCAGTTGGAAAAGCGGAAATACAGAACTCAAACGGCTGATAGAAGCGGAAATGGAAACAAATTTAGAGTTGAAGGCCAGTGCAACCGCAGAGGTTGATAACATTGGCGGGTGGGATTGGTATGTTGTGCAGTATGTGTACGATAAGAGCACGAAAGGGTGGAGTACGTATTTGTTTTCCGGAATGCAAGGTGAATCTTCCGAAGCCAATCGCGACACAGAACAAAACTCCAACATGTATCAATACATGAACCGCAATACAGAAAACTGAGAAACACCGCGCCAAACGGAATGCTCCGCAGGCGCGGTGTTTTTGCAATAAAGAAATTGTATACGCTTTGTTTTAAAAAAGTATGATTTCATGCGATTTTTCTTGCACGTAAAAAGCAAATATGATAAAATAGAAATACAGTGTATATAAATAGTGTTCTTTGTTATACGGAATAGATAGAATGGCTGCTTTTTATCCACTTTTTGACGAATTTGCAGAGAATATAGCGAATTCTGTCTTTGGCAAGTCATTCTATCGGTAAAAATGAAAGCGCTTTCCGATAAAAAATAAATTGTGAGACGAAACAGAAAGCGCTGCAAGGAGAAATCTATGAGTTTAAAGGAAAAAATACTCATCGCGGACGATTCGGAAATGAACCAAATGCTCCTTGAGGAAATACTCAGCGATAAATACGAATATGTCATGGCAAAAGACGGCACAGAAGCCGTCGATATCCTCGAAAAAAACGATGATATCGACCTCGTGATGCTCGACATCAATATGCCGAAAATGGACGGTTTCGGCGTGCTGGAGATTATGAATCTGCGGCATTGGATCAGCGAGGTGCCGGTTATCATCATCTCGTCCGAAAGCGATGTGGATTTCATCCGCCGCAGCTATGACCTCGGCGCTTCGGATTACATCAGCAGACCGTTCGATCTGACGGTCGTCCGCCGCCGTGTCGAAAATACGCTCATGTTGTATGTCCGCCAAAAGCGCCTTGTGCGCCTTGTGGAGGAGCAGGTCTACGAGCGTGAAAAGACGAACAACACGATGATCAATATTTTGAGCCATGTTATCGAATACCGCAACAACGAAAGCGGCCAGCATATTCTGCATGTGCGCATGATGACGGACATTCTTCTGCGCCGCTTGATTGAGATCACGGATAAATACCCGCTGACGGAAACGGATATCTCTATGATCGCTTCGGTTTCCGCACTGCACGACATCGGTAAGATCAGCGTTCCGAAAGCGATTTTAAATAAACCCGGCAAGCTCGACCCCGAAGAGTGGGAGATTATGAAGAGTCACGCCGCCATCGGTGACTCGATGCTGTCCGACATCGGTATGCAGCAATCCGAAACGCTGATGAATCTGGCGCATGAGATCTGCCGCTGGCACCACGAGCGTTGGGACGGCCGCGGCTATCCGGATGGTCTCAAGGGCGATGAGATTCCGATTTCCGCGCAGGTCGTCGCCATGGCAGACGTGTACGACGCGCTTACAAGCGAACGCTGCTACAAAAAGTCGTTCGACCACGCGACCGCTATTAAAATGATTACAAACGGCGAATGCGGCGCCTTCAATCCGCTTTTGATACAGTGCCTGCTGGACGTGCAGGATCAGCTTTTCGAGAACATGCACACAGACCCCAGACGGTTCGATTACCGTCAGGAAGCAAAGCGCCTTTCCGATGAAATGCTCGAGCAAAAAGAACTTATGCCTAATAACCGTGCGCACAGCCTGCTCACCTTCGAGCAGAAAAAGGCGGAATTCTTCGCAGAGCAGTGCGGCGGTATCCAGTTTGAATTTGACCACTGGACAAATACCGTACATCTCAAAGATTGGAATGCGCCGGTCGATCAACGAGAAAAATCCATGTATCTGACGGAATGGAACGACGTTTCGCTGCTCTCTGAAAAGGATTGGCTCGCTTTGCGTGAAAAGCTGAAAGCAACAACGCCGGAAAGACCGGAAGTGAAAATGATTGTGCAGATCCCCGTTAACGGGGAATATCGCTGGCAGCGCCTTACGGTAAAATCGCTTTGGACAGCTAAACGCAAAGAATATGCCGGCGTGCTCGGACATTTTGAAGATATTCAGGATGAAATGGTGCGGCGCGGAGAAGATGTGCTCGAAAAGTGCACGGAAGACAACATAGCTCATCTTTTGAAAGATTTGAGCCGCGTGTTTGAGGTTGTGCGCCTTGTTGATCCGAAAACGAATGAGAATCTTGAGCTGGATAAAGACGGCAAAGTAATCACTACGCCGATACACTGCTATGAAATTTGGGGCAGAAACGAGCCGTGCGAAAACTGTATTTCTTCCCGCTCTCTGGAAGGAAAAGAGTGGGTCACCAAGCTTGAAATGCGTGACAGGCAAATGTACTTCGTGCTTTCTAAACATATCAACGTCAACGGACGTACCTGTACACTGGAGATTGCTTCGCATGAAGACGAAGCGGAGTGCACACGCTGCGGCGGCGACAACGATGCGCCAACGCGTTCTTCGTTTATGAACTTCTACCGCGATGCCCTGACCGGAACATACAGGAGACTGTATCTTGAGAGTTTCCAGTCCAATTTGGAAAGCGCAGATGCCGTGGCAATCGTGGATGTTGACCTTTTTAAGCAGATTAACGATACATACGGCCACCCTGTGGGCGATGAAGCGCTGAAAACCATCGCGAATACAATCCGTTCCGGCATCCGCGGCAGCGATACGCTCATCCGCTACGGCGGGGACGAATTCCTCCTCATCTTCTCCAAGATCGGCGAAGAGGTTTTCTATGAGCGTTTAAAGCAGCTCAGACGCGCCGTGCAGGAGACAAAATTGCCGGATTACCCCGAGGTGAAGCTTGATGTCAGCCTTGGCGGCGTATACCGCGTACACCCGCTCTCCGAAGCCATTCGGCAGGCAGACCTGCGCATGTACGAAAATAAAGCGAAACACGCGAATGGAAATCATGCGGCATGCAGATAGGAATTGCAGAAAGGTGACAGATTATGAAACTTGAAGAATTATATCAGAAAATCGGCGGCGACCTCAAAAACGTGATGAAACGCATCCCGAATGAGGCAATGATCGGCAAGTTCGTGCGCAAATACGCAAACGACCCGACCTATAACCGGCTTACAGCAGCTGTGGAAGCCAAAAACTGGAAAGATGCTTTCCTTGCGGCGCACACCTTAAAGGGTGTGGCACAGAACCTCGGCTTCGACCGCCTGCAAAAATCGGCATCCGCTTTAACGGAGGCCGTGCGCGGCGCCGTTCCGCTGACGGACGAATCGCTTTTTGAAGAGGTCTGCAAAGATCAGAAGGAGATCGTGGAGGCCATCGAAAAGCTCGATTGATATGACTTAACAACTATGCCGGTTCTATGGACCGGCTTTATTTGTGTTCAGTTCCCTGTGTAATGCGGCGGAACGGTTTGGGGGAGAATAGGTCGCGCGCTGCGGCGTTTCCGCGCTCGTCAAAATGGCGCGTGCCGGTGCCGTTTTGCGCGAGCGCAACTACGTGGTGCCGGAAGACGTGCAGAGCGTGTTTTTCGATGTCTGCGCACACCGTCTCATTCTGCGCCCGCAGGCACAGGTGGACGGCATAACGGCGCGCGATATTCTGGCTGAGATTTTGCAGCAGATCAAGCCCGGTACGGAAAGGTAAGCGGATATGTGGAAAAACAGACTGGCCTATGGGCTTGTCCTATTGACGGCAACAGTGCTGCTGTTCCTATACAGTAAGTCGTTTTTGCTGACGGTGCTGATCGTTTTATTGCTGCTCATGGTGATTAACGGTGTGCTCGTTTTACATGATGCGCACAGCATTCGCGTTTCTATGCGTGTCCGCCCCGGTGGTCAGCAAGGCAAGGACGTTAACCTGAACATCACCGTAAATTCCGATAAAAAGCTGCTCACCGCGGGTCAATACACCGCGTCCTTAAAACCGCTTGAGGGTCGCATCGGCACTACCGTTATCAGTGCGGTGTCCGGCGGCAAATTGCAGCATATTGCGGTGGGCGGCGGCTGCGAAGTGGTAGAACTGCCTGCCGAGCGAATCGAAGATGAAGTTTACCGCATTTTGTGCTGAGAGAGGGGACGCGCATGAAACATCCGCAGACCGTTACGGTCTACCCGGAAAAAAACGAAAACAAAGCAGCGTATCTGCTGTGGCGCTCCCTGCGCGCGGCCCTGCTTACGGCGGGCGCGTTCATAGCGCTCATGGTTATCTGGAATGTTGATTTAAAGGGTCTTTTCGTCTTGCCGCTCGGCGGTGCCGTCACGGTGCTTCTGGGCTGCATCGCAGGGGATTATCTCGGTGCGAAAAAGCCTCTGCCGTCGGCTTTCGTCATTTTGCGGAAATTTCGACGAATTGATTGTGAAAATAGATGGTTTTGCAAAAAAAGTAGACAAATTTTTGATGATATAGTATACTGGCGTTAAACGGGAGAGCAAGTCGATCTTTTGCACAAAAGCAAATAAACGGCTGAATTTTCATGTTGTCACATGATGAGTTCAGACAACAAAAAGGAGATTTTGAAATGAAGAAAAAGCAAAACCGGCATTCCCTTCACCTCATCCGTCAAAATGTTCCGCAGTTTATTTTGCTCGTTATTTTTTCCGTGCTGCTGGGCGTTTCCGTCATCGCGGTGTCTGTTTTGATGAAAATGTTCCTGGACATCGCCACAAACGCAAGCACTATGCCGCTCACCACATGTCTCATCATCGCGGTCGGCGTTTTGCTCGTGCTCGGTATCTCGCAGGTCGTTACGTCCGTTTTGCAGGGCAAGCTTTCCTGCCGCATGGAGCTTTCTCTGCGCAGCGCCATGGTGGAGCACCTATATCGCACAGACCTTAGGACGTTCGACAGCGGCGCGGCAGATAACTACTTCACGCGCATGACAAAAGACGCGGAGACCCTCTCGAATTTCTACTCCAAAACGCTCATCCCGAGCATCTTTTTCGAGAGCTTCACGTTCGTCGTCAGCTTTATCCTGATGTTCCTCCTCGAGTGGAAACTCGCGGTCGTCATGATCGTCGTCGTGCCGATTTTGATTTTCACCATGATCCGCATCTCCCCGAAGCTTGAGATGAACAGCATTCAGATCATGCAGAACGAAGACAAAAACCGCAATATCTTACAGGAGTTTTTGAGCCAGTACATGCTGTTTAAGTCCTACGGCGTGCTCGGCTGGGTGCAGAAGCGCGTGGGGGATACATACGCGCAAAAGCAGAAGTACGTCGGCAAACTCAGCGTTTTGCAGGGCGCCATCGGTTTCCTCAATAACTTCCTCGGCGTCGGTATGTTCATCATCGCGCTCGGCATGGGCTCATTTCTCGTCGTGCGCGGCGAAACCACCGTCGGCACGCTCATCGCCGTCGTGAACCTCGTCAGCTTCTTCTACGGCCCGTTCCTGCACATTTCGGGCTGGATGGCCGAGGTCAACGAAGTGAAGGTCTCCACAAACCGCATCGGCGAGATCCTCTCCATGCCGACCGAAGACACCACGCGAACGGCAAAGCCCGCTGTCCAAAATGCAGGCAGCGCAGCGCTCACCGCAAAAGACCTCTCCTTTGCGTATGACGAAGAAAAAGTTATCCTGTCCCACGCCGAAACGCAGGTGCACACGGGCGAGATCGTCGCGCTTACCGGCGAAAACGGCAGCGGCAAAAGCACGCTCACAAAGCTGCTTATCGGCTTTTATACGCCCACGGGCGGCGAAGTCGAGCTCAAAATCGGCAATAAAACCGTGCACGGCGCGGAGATTCGGAATTATTTAAGCTACGATTCCGGCTTCGTCTCCGTTTTCGCGGGCACGCTCAAAGAAAACATCTGCATGGATCAGCCGTTTGACGAGAAGAAGTTCCGCAAAGCTGTTGACCTTGCTAACCTTACGGAGTTCGTAAACGAAAAAACAGCGGACTACGAGATCGAGCCGGAGGGCAAGAATCTCTCCAGCGGTCAGCGGCGCAAGGTCGCTTTGGCGCGCATTTTCTACGATGACCGCCCGGTCTTCGTGCTCGATGAGCCCACCGCAAACCTCGATAAAGCCTCCGCAGAGGGCATGTTTGAAGCCCTGAAGCAGGTCTGCAAAGACAAGATCTGTATCATCGTCACGCACGACGCGTTCATCTCCGAGAAGTGCGATCGCGTGCTGCATTTGAATAACAAAAAGGTCACAGGATGACCGCAATACGATTTGCATAATAAGGCGATAGGAACTCTGCCACTCGCAACGAGCGGTGGGTGTGGCTTAGCTCCGGGCAATTCCGCCCTTGCGGCAAGGCTCGTCGCAGAGAACGCCTGCGCCGAGCGGCTTATAAATCTTGAGCATTGCTGATGGGCCATTTTTAACAAAATTTATCTTTTTTACAAAAAATCAAATTTTTTTCAAAAACCTAATTGACAACCGAAAAAATGTGTGCTACAATGCACTAAACCGTTGAGGAAGAGTGAGTACGCTTTAGGCAACTTTTCTCACAGAGAGTCGTGGATGGTGGAATCACGGCGGAAAGATAAAGCGGAATGGACTTCTGAGGGCGAACAGAAAAGGATTTCCCGAGTATGTGAGACGGAGTGTGGCTCTCCGTAAACAAAGGTCTGCGTATGATGGTACGCGTAAGAGGGTGTGTGTTTCACATACCAAGCCGGGTGGCACCGCAGGAATTTTGATCCTGTCCCAGCAAGTGATTGCAGGGACAGGATTTTTTGTTTTTCAGGGAGGTTATTTCATGTTTGTTTACACAAAACGATGGCGCAGCCGCGCTGCATCTGAAATTTTGAACCCGCATTTGAACGTATTAAAACAAACCTGAAAGGATCGATAAATTTATGAAACTCAGAAACGTATTTGCCATGATCACCGCTGTCGCTATGACCCTCAGCCTCGCCGCTTGCAGCGGTCAGAGCACAGCTTCTTCCACGTCCTCCGCGTCAAGCGACTCTTCTTCGTCCGTCGCTTCCGAAAGCAGTGTGTCGAGTGAAAAGAGCACCGCAAGCGAAGAATCTTCCGGCGCATCGTACACCATCGGCATCTGCAATTACGTAGATGACGCTTCCTTAAACCAGATCGTTGAGAACATCAATGCACGTCTCGCCGAGATTGAAAGCGAGCAGGGCATCACAATCAACGTGAAGTACGACAACTGTAACGCCGACGCGAACGTCATGAATCAGATCATCGCAAACTTTGCAGCCGATAACGTAGATCTCATGGTCGGTGTCGCGACCCCGGTCGCCATGGCGATGCAGTCCGCAACCGAAGACAGCAAAACGCCTGTCGTGTTCGCCGCCGTGTCCGACCCGGTCGGCGCGGGTCTTGTCGCTTCCCTTGAAGAGCCGGGCAGCAACGTGACGGGCTCCTCCGATAACCTCGATACCAACTCCGTCATGAACCTTATCTTCGCCCAGAACCCCGATGCCAAGAAGATCGGCCTTTTGTACGACGTAGGACAGGATTCCTCCACCGCCGCCATCGAGCACGCAAAGGCGTACCTCGACGACAAAGGTGTTGAATATGTAGAGCGCACCGCAACGACCGCCGAAGAAGTCGCGCTCGCCGCACAGGCTCTCGTTTCCGACGGTGTAGACGCCGTGTTCACCCCGACCGATAACACCATCATGAAGGCAGAGCTCGCTATCTACGAGACCTTTGCTGACGCAGGCATCCCGCACTACACCGGTGCCGATTCCTTCGCCCTCAACGGCGCGTTCCTCGGTTACGGCGTCGATTACGCAAACCTCGGCCGTGAGACCGCAGATATGATCGCTTCCATCCTCACCGAAGGCAAAGACCCGGCGACCACCCCGGTCATCACGTTCGACAACGGCACCGCAACGGTCAACACCGAAATCTGCGAAAAGCTCGGCCTCGACTTCGATACCGTCTCCGAAGCTTTTGCCCCGTACTGCACGAGAGTGGAAGAGATCACGACCGCAGAGAACTTCGGCGATCTCGAGTCTTAATTTAAATCTCTCAAAAGCTTATCCTACCCCATAAGCTTTCAAACACTTCATACTACCATACTTCATCAATACCTTACTTACCCATAAGAATGCAATCACCGCTGCCATGCACCCGGTTTTCGGGCGCGTGGCTTCGGCATATCACCACAAATCTGCAAAACGAGGAGTTTTTGTATGTCTTTCGATTCAATCCTGACCCTTGGGCAGACAGCGCTGGAGCTCGGTCTCATCAGCTCGCTGACTGTTTTGGCACTGTTTTTGAGCTATTCCATGCTGAACGTATGCGACCTTTCCACAGACGGTTGCTTCACGCTCGGCGCGGTCGTCGGCGCGTCCGTTGCGCTTTCCGGGCATCCGTTTCTGGCAATCCCCGCCGCTATGGCGATCGGCATGGTCTCCGGCTTCGTCACGGCTCTTTTGCAGACGAAAATGGGCATTGATAGTCTGCTTGCCGGCATCATCGTCAATACCGCGCTTTATTCCGTCAACATCGGCATCATGAACGGCGCGTCGCTTCTGAACCTCAATAATTCCGATACGGTCTTCACCAAAATGCGTTCGGTGCTCGAAAACACACCGCTTGCGGGGCAATATAAGCTTATCGTCATCACCATCACGGTTGTACTCGTGGCGGTCGTTTTGGGACTTTTCCTCCGCACACGCCTCGGCCTCGCCATTCGTGCGACGGGCAATAACCCGGACATGGTTCGCTCCTCGTCCATCAACCCGGTTAAAACGACCATCATCGGCCTGTGCATTTCTAATGCGTTTACGGCGCTTTCAGGCTGCTTGCTCGCGCAGTCGCAAAAGTCTGTCAGCATCGATATCGGCACCGGCATGGTTACGGTTGCGCTGGCATCGCTCCTCATCGGCGGCGCGTTCTTCGGCAAGGGCAAAATTCCGCTGCGTATCTTCGGCATGGTCGTCGGTGCTTTCGTGTTCCGCCTTGTGTATACCATCGCGCTGCGATTCAACCTGCCCGCGTTCATGCTCAAGTTCGTCTCGTCCGTTATTGTCATTCTGGCAATCTCCGGGCCGTACCTCAAAAAACAGCTTCCGTATCTGAAGCGCCGTTTCGGAAAGGAGCGCACCCATGCTTAAACTCACGCATATCTCAAAGACCTTCAACCCCGGCACGGTCAACGCCAAAAAGGCGATCGAAGACCTCAGCTTCCATGCCGCAAAGGGCGATTTCATCACCGTCATCGGCGCAAACGGCGCGGGCAAATCGACGCTCTTCAACGCCATTTCCGGCAGCTTTTTCACGGACAGCGGCAAGATTGAGCTTGACGGCAAGGACATCACCTTCATGCCGGAGTATAAGCGTGCCCGCAGCATCGGCCGCCTGTTTCAGGACCCCATGCGCGGCAGCGCACCGGGCATGACCATCGAAGAAAACCTCGCGCTCGCAGCGGGGCACGGCGGTTGGCTCAGCTCCATCTCCCGCAAGGACAGACAGGCGTTTCGCGAACGCCTCTCCTTGCTCGGTATGGGGCTCGAAGACCGCATGACCCAGCCCGTGGGTTTGCTTTCCGGTGGCCAACGTCAGGCGCTCACGCTTATGATGGCCACATATAACCCGCCGAAGCTCCTTCTGCTCGACGAGCACACCGCCGCGCTTGACCCCGCCACCGCCGAAAAGGTGCTCGAGATCACGAAAAACACTGTGGAGAAAAACCACCTCACGTGCATGATGATTACGCACAATATGCAGTCCGCACTGGAGCTCGGCAACCGCACCATCATGATGAACGCCGGTAAGATCATTCTGGACGTCACCGGCGAAGAGCGTGCCCACATGACTGTTGCCGACCTCCTCGACCGCTTCAAGCAAGCCGCCGGCAAAGCCCTCGATAATGACCGTATGCTTTTGAGCGAAGCAGAGTAAAATTTGAAATCGAAAGACAGCAAAAAGCAGATGCCCCGAATCCACATCGGGTGCATCTGCTTTTTCTGTTCCAAAACGGCGGGGATATCCGCCGTCGTTCCTTTACGGATGGTGATGCTTTTTTTAATACGATTTCCCAAATCTTTATATGTAAAGCGTTATTTTTTCTCGTTTTCCGGCGCAATCTCCGCTTCAATCTTATCCAAGCGGCGGTTGATCTTCTTTTGGTTTTCCAGAACAAGGTCGAGCTTTTTGTGCAGATCATCGATGATGAGCTCGCTTTTTAAGTTGATCTTATAGTCATTCTCTGCACGCTGACGGTCTTTCGCTTCTTGGCGGTTCTGGCTCATCATGATGAGCGGCGCTTGCACGGCAGCGATGCACGAAAGCACGAGGTTTAACAGAATAAACGGGTATTCGTCAAATGCTCTCGAACCCAAAACGAGGTTTATGACCATCCAAATGACCATGATGGCGATAAAGCTGAAAATAAACGCCCAACTGCCCGCAAAGCGCGCCACTGCGTCTGCGGCACGCTGCCCAAACGTCATGTGCTCGTCCTTGTCTGCGTTTTTTGTGACTTCCGTTGCAATCAGCTGATGAATCAGTTCCTCATCCGTGAATTCCTCGTCCGTCACATGTAAAAGCTCGCTGATAATTTGGTTGCGTCTCGCACCTTTTTTCATAGTAAACTTACCTCTTATCCCAAGATTCTTCGCCGCATTTCGGCGTTATCTCCAGTCTATTACAAAACCGCGTGCGTTGTCAACCGCAAGGTGTAAAAATAGTGAAAAAACGCATATTCTCGGTTTTGCCTTGCGAATATGCGTTTTGAAATTTAATAAGCTTTAGTGCGTCAGCACTTGCCGCACGGCTTTCTGCCAGCCGTTGTAGCGTGCTTCGCGCTCGGTATTATCCATCTCCGGTGTGAAGCAGCTGCGGTGCGTGTTCGCAAAGATCGTCTCCGGGGCGTATAATCCGCAGGAAAACCCTGCTGCGCATGCTGCACCGAAGCCGGAAAGCTCTGCCACATCCGACACAGAGACTGTCACTTGCGCTATGTCGCTCTGAAACTGCATCAGGTACTTGTTCGCAGTGGGGCCGCCGTCCGCGCGCAGCTCGGAAAGCGGCAGGCCTGCGTCCTGTGCCATGCGCAGCGTAAGGTCAGTGATCTGGTACGCGATGCACTCAAGCCCCGCCTTTACATCTTCTTCAATCGGGTCATAGAGGTCGGGCTTCACGCCGATATATTTGCACGCTTTATTCTGTATGACTCGTGCTTTCGCCGTTTACAGCGAAAAAATGGGACTAAAACGTCCGATGGGGATATTGCAAAACCAAACAAGCGGACTTTTGCAGCTTATTTTGTATAAGCGTCACGGCAAGGTGGTAGGGGATACCCTGTTTTTCGAGCGGCTTACGCAAGGTGTCACCGAAGAAGCCCATGCGCTCGGCTACGACCTTTCCGTGCGTTATTTTTACGGCAGTCAGTCTACTGATGAGCAGATTTGCGCCATATAAAGCGAGCCGTTCGAAGCACTCCTACGGTTCGGATACCGCATCCCGCAGGACGTTTCCGTCATCGGGTTCGATGATTCCAGCATCAGCACCACGCTCACACCGCCGCTCACGACCATGCAGGTGCAAAAGCAGCGCCTCGGAGCCCTGGCGGTAGACCGTTTGCACACTCGCCTGCAAAAAAATGTGCCCGAGACCTTGCGCGAAGCGCTCGTGCCCGAGGTGCTCGTGCGTGAAAGCGTCCTCGGCCGCCACAATCCACCTGACAGATCTACGTGTTGGTAGTGCGACAGGTCTCATTTCTAAAAAAGCGCCTGCTTTTGCACATGGCTCTTGACAAGCGAAAGAAGCAGGCGTACAATAAGTTTGTAAGTTTGCTTTGACTAACCCAAAACAAAGTCGTTAGGGTGCAAAAACGATGAAACAAAAGGAGTACGTAGAACCGAAACGGTAATGAGCAGCTTTTATGGGTGCTTCCCGTGCCGCACACTTTGTTGTCTGTCCTCGTGTACCGTACAGAGTGGGAAATAGAGAATACCTGTGGCGCGTCTAATTGTTCCTATAAGCGCAATGTAAACCGCTGTATTCCAATGCTGCGGAAAGAGAAAGTTATATCGAAAGTCTAAATGGAGTAATTTCGTCTTTTTGGTTCAAAAATTGGCGAAATGTTTCTTTTGAGCTGTATGTACATCGTGTGCGCGTCTGTACTGAAACCGCAAAAGCCGGCATGAAACCTGGAGTTGTTTAAACTAACCGATTCTGTTTTAACAAATTGTCCAAAATGGTATTGCTAACTTGCAGGTTGTTTTTTACAAATAATAGAAAATTGTGTTTTTTGTGTGAAAACTGTTGAAGTTAGGTAAAAATCGTGCTATTCTTTTGCCAGAACAAACAAGGTGGTGAATGAATATGAAAATGCATAAGCATTTTGCAAGGCTTACCGTTTTGTTCTTCGTGCTGACTCTCATCAGTGGACACATGAAAAAATAATTTTATGAGCCGCATGGTTAAAATGCGGCCCGCAATACAGGAGGTATTTTTATGAATTGGGCAAAAATCGGTCTTTTCGCAGCAGGTGTTCTGTTTGGTACCGCCGGCATCAAGGTGCTCGGCAGCAAGGACGCTAAGAAGGTCTACACCGAGACCACTGCAGCTGCTCTGCGTGCCAAGGAGTGCGTCATGACAACGGTCACGACCATCAAGGAGAACGCAAACGACATCCTGACCGACGCTAAGGAGATCAACGAGCAGCGCGCTGCCGATGCTGCCGCAGAGGTCATCGAAGATGCAGCTTGCGCATGCACGGAAGAAACTGCTTCCGCGGAAGAATCCACCGAAGCCTGATCGCGGGTCTATCCCGGGTCTGAATTACCGGAGAGCCGCCGAAAGCGGCTCTCTTTTTTCGTTCATCCGCTCTGTTTTTCGGAGTTTCCAATATATTGTTGCATAGAAGGATAAAGTTATGAAGTGTAAAATTCTGCATGAAGCGCGCGGGCACATGCGTGTACATCTCGTCTGCGGCCGTATGACGCTGAAAGAAGCCGACGTTTTAGAGTATTACCTGCGCGCCGTGGACGGCGTAAAGGAAGTTAAGGTCTACGACCGCACACAGGACGCCGTCATCGTCTATCAAAACGACCGCACATCCCTTATTCGTGCGCTCGCGACATTCTCGTTCGCAAAAGCCGAAAGCATGGAGCTTGTGCCGGATCACACCGCCCGCGCATTGAACCGCGAGTTTGAAGACAAGCTCGTCTTTACGGTGCTGCGCCGCGCCATGGCCAAAATGTTCTTCCCGGCGCCCATTCGCATGATGCTTGCCATCATCCGCTCCGCAAAGTACATCAAAGAGGGCGTTAAGGCGCTGCTGCACGGTCATCTCTCCGTTGCTGTGCTTGACGCCACGGCTGTCACCGTTTCTCTTGTACGCGGCGATTTCGATACGGCAGGCTCCGTCATGTTCATGCTGCGCCTCGGCGAGATCCTCGAGGAGTGGACACACAAAAAGTCTGTTGCCGACCTCGCGGGCGCCATGTCCCTCAATGTCGATAAGGTCTGGCTCAAGACGAACGGCACCGAGGTGCTCATGCCAATCGGCGACATTCAGGCGGGCGACCGCATCGTTGTGCGCACGGGCAATATGATTCCGCTCGACGGTAAGGTCGTCGAGGGTGAAGCCTTGGTCAATCAAGCCTCTATGACCGGCGAATCTCTGCCGGTGCAGAAGTCCGTCGGCAGCTACGTGTATGCCGGCACCGTCGCCGAAGAGGGCGAGTGCGTCATCTGCGTCGAAAAAGCCATGGGCGGCGGTCGTTATGACCGTATCGTCCGCATGATCGAAGAGTCCGAAAAATTGAAATCCACCGCAGAAGACAAGGCTTCCCGCCTTGCCGATAAGCTTGTGCCGTACACGCTTGGCGGCACGGCGCTGACCTATCTGCTCACGCGCAACGTCACAAAGATGCTCGCCGTGCTGATGGTCGATTTCTCCTGCGCGTTAAAGCTCTCCATGCCGATCGCGGTGCTGTCTGCGATGCGCGAGAGCAGCGCACACCATATTTCCGTCAAGGGCGGCCGCTTCATGGAGGCCGTTGCAAACGCCGATACCATTGTGTTCGATAAAACCGGCACGCTGACGTACGCAACACCGCGTGTCGCCATGATCGAAACGTTCGGCGACCGTGAGGAAAGCGAAATGCTGCGCCTTGCCGCCTGCCTTGAGGAGCATTACCCGCACTCCATAGCAAACGCTGTCGTGGCCGAAGCCAAGGACCGCGGCCTCTCTCACGAAGAGTACCATTCTCGCGTGGAATACGTCGTCGCGCACGGCATTTCCAGCACTGTGGAGGGCAAAAAGGTCATCATCGGAAGCGCGCACTTCGTTTTTGAAGACGAGGGCTGCGTAATCCCGGAGGGCGAAGAAGCGAAGTTCAACGCACTTCCGGCCGAGTATTCGCACCTTTATCTGTGCATTTCCGGTGTGCTCGCAGCCGTCATCTGTATCTCCGACCCGCTGCGTAAGGAAGCAAAGGACGCCATCCGCGCTCTGCACGCTTGCGGCATCAAGAAGGTTGTCATGATGACCGGCGATAACCGCAAGACTGCCGAAGCCGTTGCAGCAGAGGTCGGCGTGGACGAGTTCTACGCCGAAGTGCTGCCGGAGGATAAGGCGAACTTTATCCGCCGCGAAAAAGAAATGGGCCGCACCGTTATCATGGTCGGCGACGGCGTGAACGATTCTCCGGCGCTGTCCGAAGCAAGCGTCGGCGTTGCCATCAATACCGGCGCCGCCATTGCCAGAGAGATCGCGGACATCACCGTTGCGGCAGGCGATCTCTATGAGCTCGTCACCCTGCGTCAGCTCAGCACTGCGCTCATGGCGCGCATCCACCGCAACTACCGTTTCATCGTCGGCTTCAACCTCATGCTTATCCTGCTCGGCGTAGGCGGAATCATCCAGCCGACTACCTCCGCACTCCTGCACAATATGTCCACACTCGGCATCAGCCTCAAAAGCATGACAGATCTTCTGCCGGAAAAAGCAGAGGAAGAGTAAGAAAAGAAACTTCCCGTAACGGTGGTCAAAAGTTTTCGCCAGCCTTTTTTAAAAGACTGCGGGTACTTAGGGCAGCGCCCTAAGTTGCTTTCATCAGAAAGCGAAATCTCTTTGCCTACATAGAATTAGAAAAGTTGATTTGAATGTCCGGGGGACATTCAAATCGTAGGGAACCCGGTTGCATGGGTTCCTGCAAGGGCGGTCAACGACCGCCCTTTTTTTACATCCAAACCCGCGCTTTGCCGCACCACTCTGCAGTGCCCTTTCACGCTTTATTGCACAATGGGTAAAAGGGTACAAAAAGAAATTTAAAATAAAGCGCATTTACTACTCGACAAGATGCCAACTTCGGTGTATACTGGTAGGGTGCTTGCGGCAGGAACCGCAAAAACAAACACAATATCTTGTGGTTACGCATAAATATTCAATATAAGGAAAATTATGGAAACTGATTATGAAAACCAAAGGGGCTGGAAACATGCAGCTCCCGCGGGCGGTATGAAGGAGCGGTAAGAAACATGAAGATCATTAAGAGAAACGGCTCGGAAGCAGCGTTCGATATCACTAAGATTATCGTCGCTGTCTCCAAGGCGAATAAAGAGATCGACGAGCGTCAGAGACTTACGAACGAGCAAATTCGCACAATCGCTGCAAATGTCGAAGGAGCGTGCGTCGCCATGGGGCGTGCAGCGTCCGTGGAAGAAATACAGGACCTCGTAGAAAAGCAGATCATGGGGCAGGGTGCGTTCGATGTCGCTAAGGAGTATATCTGTTACCGCTATACGCGTTCGCTTGCGCGCCGCGCCAATACCACCGATAACCAGATTCTCAGCCTTATCGAGTGCAACAACGAGGAAGTCAAGCAGGAAAACGCGAATAAAAATCCAACCGTAAACAGCGTCCAGCGCGATTACATGGCCGGCGAGGTCTCCAAAGACATCGCGCGCCGCATTTTGCTTCCGCGCGAAATCGTCGAAGCACACGAGCAGGGCATCATCCATTTCCATGATATGGACTATTTCGCGCAGCACATGCACAACTGCGACCTCGTAAACCTCGAAGACATGCTGCAAAACGGCACGGTCATCACCGGCACGCTCATTGAAAAGCCGCACAGCTTCTCCACCGCCTGCAACATCGCCACGCAAATCGTCGCGCAGGTTGCAAGTAACCAGTACGGCGGCCAGAGCATCAGCCTCGCACACCTCGCGCCGTTCGTGCAGATCTCCCGCGAGAAAATCCGCCGTGAGGTCGAAGTCGAGATCGGCGAGCTTGGCGTTTCCCCGGATGAGGCCCAAATCTCCAAAATGGTGGAGCGCCGTCTGCGTGAGGAGATCAAGCGCGGCGTGCAGACCATCCAGTATCAGGTCGTGACTTTGATGACGACGAACGGTCAGGCGCCGTTCATCACCGTGTTTATGTATCTGAACGAGGCGAAAAACGAACGCGAAAAGCGCGACCTCGCCATGATTATCGAGGAAGTGCTGCTCCAGCGCTATGAGGGCGTCAAAAACGAAAAGGGCGTGTGGGTTACCCCGGCATTCCCAAAGCTCATTTATGTTTTGCAGGAGGATAACATTACCCCCGGCAGCGAATACTATTACCTCACCGAGCTTGCCGCAAAGTGCACCGCAAAGCGCATGGTGCCGGACTACATCTCCGAAAAGAAGATGAAAGAGCTCAAAGAAGGCAACTGCTTCCCGGTCATGGGCTGCCGCAGCGCGTTAAGCCCGTGGAAGGATGAAAACGGCAACTATAAGTTCTACGGCCGCTTCAATCAGGGTGTCGTCACACTGAATCTTGTCGATGTTGCGCTCAGCTCCGGCGGTGATATGGAAAAATTCTGGAAGGTCTTCGATGAGCGTCTCGACCTGTGCTACCGCGCACTCATGTGCCGCCACAACCGCTTGAAGGGTACATTGTCCGACGCCGCGCCAATCCTCTGGCAGTACGGCGCAATCTCCCGTCTCAAAAAAGGCGAGCCCATCGATGCGCTTCTCTACGGCGGCTATTCCACCATTTCGCTCGGCTATGCCGGTCTGTGCGAGTGCGTGCGCTACATGACGGGCAAATCCCACACGGACCCCAGCGCAACGCCGTTTGCGCTCGCTGTCATGAAGTACATGAACGCTGCGTGCGAAAAATGGAAGGCAGAGACCACCATCGGCTTCGGTCTGTACGGCACGCCGCTTGAAAGCACCACGTACAAGTTCGCAAAGTGCCTCCAGCGCCGCTTCGGCATCATCCCGGGCGTCACGGATAAGCCGTATATCACAAACAGCTACCACGTCCACGTTACCGAGCATATCGATGCGTTTGAAAAGCTCCGCTTCGAGTCGCAGTTCCAGGCGCTTTCCACCGGCGGTGCGATCAGCTATGTCGAGGTCCCGAACATGCAGAATAACCTCGAAGCCGTCCTGCAGATCATCCGCTATATCTACGATAACATCATGTACGCCGAGCTTAACACCAAGAGCGATTATTGCCAGAAGTGCGGCTACGACGGTGAGATTCAGATCGTCGAGGATGACGGCAAGCTCGTCTGGGAGTGCCCGAACTGCGGCAACCGCGACCAGGATACCATGAACGTCGCCCGCCGCACCTGCGGTTACATCGGCACCCAGTTCTGGAACCAGGGCCGTACCGCCGAAATCAAAGAGCGCGTGCTGCACTTGTAATTAAGTCAAAATCAAGAATAAACAGTACCGCACAGGGCAGGCGCTTTGTGCGGTATTTCATGAATAGAGGAAACCATCATGAATTACGGTGAGATCAAAAAAACCGACATCGCAAACGGCATCGGCGTGCGCGTCACGCTGTTCGTCTCCGGCTGCACGCGCCACTGCAAAAACTGCTTCAACGCCGAAACGTGGGATTTCAACTACGGCAAGCCGTTTACAAAAGAAACGGAAGACGAGGTGCTCGCAGCCCTTGCACCCGGTTTCATCAACGGTTTAACTTTGCTCGGCGGCGAGCCCATGGAGCCGCAGAATCAACGCGCTTTGGTGCCGTTTCTGCACCGCGTTCGCAAGCTATACCCCGAAAAGGACATCTGGTGCTATTCCGGTTCCACCCTGGAGACCGATATGCTGAAAGACGGCGGCCGCAACCGCTGCGAGGTCACGGACGAATTCCTGTCCCTGCTCGACGTGCTCGTCGACGGCGCATTCGTCGATGAACTCAAAGACATTTCCCTGCGCTTTCGCGGCTCGTCGAACCAGCGCATCATCGATATGAACAAGACCCGCGAAACCGGGGAAGTCACCCTCTGGAACGCGAAACCGTAAAAAGTAAACGAAAACGCCGCTCGACTCCTGTGTTTCAAACAGTGTCGAGCGGCATTTTTTATTTTTCCACACGCGCAGCAACGCAGGAATTCAAAATAAGTTAGAAATCACTAACTTTTTCTCTTGACATTTTATATTG
>OLOS01000308.1_pt1 | contig 55592 bp, 53 predicted proteins | sample 1672631 | NCBI WGS metagenome assembly OLOS01 (sample SAMEA3136707, study PRJEB25190) | human gut metagenome | biome: human gut; feature: human-associated habitat; material: faeces | place: Austria | collected 2013
GTATGCTGCTGAAAGTTCGGCCAGCTTCTGCCTGCGGTTAAGGCTCCATGTCCTTCCCGTTGGATTCTGGAAATTAGGGATTACATAAATCAGCTTTGCATCCGGTTCGGCCTTTAATGCATGTTCCAGTTCTGGAATCATCATTCCCTCCTCATCGGTTGGAACCTCCACGAACCTGCACCCATATGCCTTGAAGGCGCTGATTGCGGCCAGGTAGGTGGGGCTTTCACACAGTACCACATCCCCTTCGTCTAAAAATAGTTTTCCTGAAAGGTCAAGGGCCTGCTGGGAACCATTGGTCATCATGATATCGTCCCCGTCGAATGAGGTGCCCAGCTGGGCGTTCATGCGCTGTGCAATCCATTTCCTTAAGGGTCCGTATCCCTCCGTGGTGGAATACTGCAGGGCCTGGCCGCCATTGTGGTCCAGGACATGATTGTTTGCCTTTTTAATCTCTTCTATGGGAAACAGCTCCGGGGCCGGAAGCCCTCCGGCAAAGGAAATGACTTCCGGTTTTTCAGTCAGCTTTAACAGTTCCCGTATTTCGGATGCTTTCATATCTGCCATCCTTCTTGCGTAGTTGTAGTCCATGATGATTCTCCTTATGCTATTGAATTGGTTAAAGGATTGGATTGATCTCGGCGGTCAGTGCCTCTTCATCCTTATGCGCGGAACTGAGCTGGCGGATAAGGCTGCACAGGATTCCTATACCGTCTGCAATCCTGTCCTTTGGAGGATAGGTGTAGTTAAGCCTGATATGGCCCTCGCCCTTTTGGGGGGACAGACAGGCCGGCACGCCGGGCAGCACGGCAACCCCTCCTGCCGCTGCTTTTGCAGTAAGTTCAGAGGCCGTGACGCCTTCCGGCAGCCTGCACCACAGATAATAACCGCCTTCGGGCCGGTTCCAGGACAGTCCGGGAGGCGCGTATCTGTTCAGGGCCTCTATCATGATGTCGCGCCGTTCCTGATATTCCCTGCGGATGAAGGCGAGGTGATGCTCCATTTCCCCACTGTTCATGAAACGCTCTACAATCTGCTGGGAAATGCAGCTGGAATGCAGGTCTGTGAGCTGGCGTATGCCGGACAGCTGGGATATCAGTTTCTTGCTGGCGCACATCCATCCCAGCCTCAGTCCCGGTGATATTGTCTTGGAGAAGGTGCTGAGATAGATGACATGTCCGTTCTGGTCCATTGATTTTAATGGGGACATGGCCCGGGCTTCATAGCTCAGTTCACTGTAGGGGTCATCCTCCAATATGGGGATGCCGTACTGACCGGCCAGTTCCAGCAGGCGGATACGCCTGTCCATGCTCATTGAAACGCCGCAGGGATTGTGGAAGACCGGCATGGTGTAGATAAGCTTGGGCTGGTAACGGGACAGCAGCTGTTCAAGTATTCCCACATCCATCCCCTCCCCGTCCATGGGTACGGCCATGATTTTCGCCCCAGCCAGGCGGAAACTCTGGATGGCAGGAAAGAATGAGGGTTCTTCGATTACCACCACGTCCCCGGGATTGATGAAGGCCCTTGTGATAAGGTCAATGCCCTGCTGGGAGCCGGACAGTATCATGACCTCCGATGGCTGGCAGAAACAGGAGCGCTTCTGCATGAAGGAGCTTATCGCTTTGCGCAGGGAGTAAAAGCCTGACACGGGCGAGACAAGCAGCCGCTCCCTGCTGGCCATCAGTTCGTTCTCGATTCCTTCAAACGCCTGCGCCGGAATGGTGTCAACGGATGCAATCCCGGCGGCAAATGATATGACGTCCTTCTGGTTGGCTATCTCCAGATATTTATTCACATCAAACGTATCATGATGTTTCATATAATCGCTGAACAGATATTCCCACATGGGTTCCCTGGAATAAGGATGCTTCTCCGGCCTGCTGCGCTCGGGCCTGACGGCAATGGTTCCCCTTCCCACGTGGGAATCCATCAGGCCGTCGGCCTTTAATTCCTTGTAGGCGTTCAGTATGGTGGTCCGGTTGACGCCAAGGGCATCCGCCAGCTGCCGTTCCGAGGGGAACCTGAACCCCTGGGGGATTTCGCCGGAGGTAATCTGTGACTGTATCTGTTCCGCTATCTGTCTGTATAGGGGGATTTTCCTGGATTTATCAATATGGATGTTCATGCCTGCCTCCGATTGGTTGGTTATGATGTGATTGTAAATGGAAAATGCCGGTATGACAACATCCAATTTGGATTGATTTTATACATCCAATCGTGCGGATTATTTCTGCGATAGGGAGAATCCAATGGTAATGGAAAGCAGGCTTTCATACCGGATCATAAAAATCAAAGTCCATCTTTCCCCACGCCTTTTTTACTATCATTGGCACATCCCTTTTATCCTTGTCCGGTTTTTTGAAATTGGGGTAGGCCAGTATGAAATTAAACGGTTTTGGCGGATGGAGGGGAAGGATGAAAAAGTGCTGCCCTGCATGGGGTGGGATCATGGAGGATGGCAGGAAGGTGGCGCCCCGTCCTTCTTCAAGAAAATTCCTGGCCATCACATGGTCGTCCACTTCATATATCCGGTTCAGGGCAATATGGTGCTGTGCAAGGATTTCATTTTCAATGCCGCGGGTATAGGAACCGTTTTTCAAAAGGATGAAGGGCAGGGGACCGCAATCCTCTATGGTTGGCGGCCCGGTCAGCTGGCTGCGCAGATATGCCTTGGGGACGGCCAGCAGCAGCTGGTCCTGGCCCAGGATATCTTCTGAAAGCAGGGTATGGTTCAAGGGCGGGGAGCAGAGCAGTGCAAAATCAGCCAGGTCATTCAGCAGATAAGCAACGCTTACCATGGAAGCTGCCCGCAGCAGCTCAAAATCAGTGCCGGGAAGCAATGTGTTCAGTGCCGGGATGATGATGGAAGCTGCTTTTTCATAGAGCATGGGAGCCGCTGCAATCCGGATGGAATGGTGCTTTTTAGGAATGACGTTAAGCCTGTCCATGGTTGCTTCACGTATCTGAAGGATTTTCCTGGCGCCGTTCAGATAAATCTGCCCGGCTTCGGTTGGGACCATCCTGTGATTCTCGCTTTTGAACAGCTGATGGCCCAGCTGGGCTTCTTCACTTTTAAGGCACTGGCTGACAGCGGAGGGGGAGATGAAATATGCCTTCGCGACCCCGGTCATGGTGCCGAGTCTTTCTAATGCCAAAAGGTATTCAAATCTGGTTGTATTCATAGGCGTCTATCCTTAATTTCCTTTGTTCAAGATAATAGTCGGCATACTGGTGCATGTAATAGGGGGAACCCCAGTTGTTCATCACAAGATGGATCAGGTATTCCTCTGCCTCTGAAAGGGGATATCCGCTCTGCAGGCCGATTCCCTGGTATACGATGATGCGCGGCGAAAGGGAATACACGCTGATGCCGTCATCCGGATTATAATAGGAGTCCGGAATCATGGCCGCGCCTACGCCGTTGAGCACCATTTCGTAGAGAAGGGGGACCACGTTGGAGCGGAATATGATATTGGGTTCCAGGCCTGCATTGCGGTAAAACGAGAGGACCATATTGCCGTAGGAGGTCTCGGGGGCGCTGCCGAGGATGGGGGTGTCACCCAGGCTTGCCAGGTCGATGACCGGATAGGGACGGCCTGGCGGAAGTTCTTTGTAATCGTAGGAAAGAGGATGGCCTTTGGGGAGCATGAGCAGCAGCTCCTCATCCATGAATTTAAGATATTCAAGGCCTGGCAGGCTGGTTTCCATGGCTCCCAGCAGGGACATGGTAATCTCGCCCTCCAGCAGCAGCTTTTTCAGCACCGGGTTTTTATCGCTTACAAACTGAAGGTCAATATCCGGGTATTGATGGCGGAAATCCGGATATATCTTGGCAAATGCCTGGGCGCCCCGGATGGGGCTTCCACCCAGGATGATGCTCTGTTTTGCCTTCTGGGACAGGGCGTCCAGCTTCCTTCTTATATCAAGGGCGGCTTCCAGACATTCCCTGCACCCTTCCAGGTAAATCTGCCCGGCTTCCGTGAAAATTAGTCCCTGCCTGGAGCGTATGACCAGTGACAGGCCAAGTTCCTGCTCCAGGTCGCCGAGCCACTTGGAAAGGGCTGGCTGTGACAGGTTAAGACGTCTGGCCGCCCTGGTAAGGGAACCCTCGCCAGCCAGCGCCGCCATGTATTTCTGGTCCTTCAAGTCCATAGCAAACCTCCATAACTTTTACTTAAAATTAACATGAATTTAATATGGTTGTCAATAAGGAATATTTAAACTATACTTAAAACATAAGATTTACAGGGATGGCACAACCACATCCAATTGCCGGCAGAGGATGGAAGATAGGTTAGTGTTATCTGGAGTATGAATGTAATTAATGAATTTTACTTAAATGATAGGAAAGTATGAGGGGTACATTTATGCAGATGTATATTGTTTTAGGTTTGCTGGTTTTTATGATTGCCATGTTTTTTACACACAAGGTCCCTTATGGTGTGACCACCATGACCTGCTGCGTGATGCTTGCTTTAACAGGTGTGTTTGATATTTCAACGGCGTTTTCAGGTCTGGCTAACAAGACCACGATACTGATTGCCTGTATGTTTACGGTTGCCTATGCCTTTGGTAAGACAAGCCTTATCAATAAGGTCAGGAACAGCATGGAGAGGATTAAGGGAAAAAGCGGGCTTGCGTTCATCATCTTTCTATTCCTGGTAACCATTGTGCTGTCACAGCTTATGGGAAGGACGGCCATTGTCTCCATTGTCGCCCTGTTCCTGGTATCCCTGGATGATAAGGATGAAATCTGTGCTTCGCGTATGATTTTTGCTGCATTTGCCGTCATGGCTGCCTGGAGCCTTAAATTCCCCGTGGGACTGGGAGCAACCATGTCCCCGACGGCCAATGCATATTATGAGGGCATCATAAGTAACCCGGCCCTGATGCTTCTGCCCGGGGATTTTATTAAGGTTTCCTTCATACCTGCAACAGCCCTTACCATCTACGCCTTATTTGCATGGAAATTCATTCCAAGGCATGGGGTCAATACCTCCGATGTAAAGGAGATAAAGGAGACCACGGCCATATCAAGGCGTGACGAGACAATTATCAATATTGTATTTATCGGTGTTCTTTTAGGATTTATTTTTGGGGCAAGGATTGGCAATCTGATGTATGTGATTCCGGCTGCCGGCGTGCTTGTGCTGCTTTACACAAAGACACTGACCACCAAGGAAACGGTCAATTCCCTGACCGGAGACATGGTGTGGATGATTGCGGGCGTCCTTGTGATGTCGGATGCCATCGGCAGATCCGGTGTGGGTGATATGATTGGAAATGGCCTCCTTGTGCTTCTTGGGGATAAGCCCTCTGGCGTGTTCGTGCTTTTTGTATTTGCAGTTACCTCCATTGTGATGACCACCTTTATGTCTAATACAGGGACAGCGGCTGTCCTTACCCCCATTGCCGCATCGCTTTCCATGGTCGCGGGTATGGATCCAAGGGGAATCGTACTGATCATCAATATTGCATCCATCATGGCCATCGCTTTCCCAAGCGGCTCAGCAGAGTGTGCCCTGGCGTTTGCCATTGGACAGCATGAGCCGGGTAAGCTTCTTAAGTTTACGCTGCCCTATCTGCTGATTGCGGTTGTGACCCTTGTTATTTCAGCCAGCATCTTCTTCCCGGTGTATCCGGCGTAGGATCAGGGTGTGTTTGGCTTGTCATGCAATATATATAATTATAGAAAGGTGAGGTATCAGCCATGAAATCATATTTACAGGAACCGGTGGCCCAGGTTTTGCCGGACGCTTCCCTGGTGACAATAGACAGAAAGAATTATTACAGGCAGTTCCTTCATGGGTATTACCAGTTTGACTGCGCTGTCAGCGGGACAGTGACCCGTTCCGCAAAATTTTACATACCCGAGGGTTCTATCTACAACCAGCCCACGGTCTTTATCGGTATACCTGGAGGAAGGAATCCCTGGGAGTTCATGGTGGAAAGCGGCTGGAAGGAGCTTTCAGACCGTTATGGGCTTTATCTGGTGCTGATGGAAGCCGGGGACGGGGGCGTCTGGAAAAACGACGGGGCTGACCTGGATTATCTCAATGCCCTTAACAACGACCTTGCGGTGCGGCCCTTATTCTGTTCCTTCCAGGCCAATTTCTATGCGGCTGCCTATGGGGACGCGGCGGATGCGGTGGGCGCGCAGAGCAGGAAGATGCCCAGGGCCTACGCGGCCGTGGCTTTGCTTGGAACCAGCGGGATGACAGCAGAAGAGGCAGAGGCTTTGAGGACAACGCAGTCCCGTGTGGAAGGCGTCTGTTACAGCCAGGTGCAGTGTCCTGTGTGGCTTTTATCCGCAGGAAAGGATGAGGCGGCAGAGCGGGAGATTGGCTATTACAGGCATGCGAATCACAGCGGGGATTCCGGTATTGTATCCGGGTCGGCATCCAGTGCAGTGTCCGGTGCCGGATTCGGCGCCTCATCCAATCCTGTATCCGATGGTGCGGATGGGATGAGGATTACCTGGGTCCCGCAGGAAGGCGGCACCGTGGATGAACATTGGTGTGCCAATGTGGTGGCGGATTTCGGACCATGGGAAAAGAGCGTGGACCGGAAGTACAGCGAGGCGGTCCTGACAGAGCTGTTTGACGGAATCTACCGCTATCCGGGCAATAACAATGGCGCCCTGAGGCGGGCGGGTAATATATATGAAAGAGGCTTTAAAAAGTTCTCAGCCGATGTGTGGGGCGGATATTATGGGGACAGGCGTGATACCTACCGGAGGGAGTGGTATGTTTATGTTCCCAAGTCCGCACCAAAGGAGGGCGGGATGCCGGCCGTGTTCGTGTTCCACGGCGCCGGAGGAAGCGGGGATGAGATTGCGGACCGTATCGGTTGGAGCTATGTGGCTGATAAGTATGGTTTCATGATCATCATGCCAACTGCATCCGAACCGAATGAGGTGCGTTCCATCAGCGGTATCCGCACCAACAACATTTTCAGGGCCATGTGGAATACAGGGGAGCCGCAGCCGGAGCGTCCGGAGGATATGAGGTTCCTGGACTTCCTGTACCAGTGGCTGACAGGGCATTATCCGGTAGATAAGAGCCGTATCTATGCCAGCGGACAGTCCTCTGGCGGAATGATGAGCTGGGCCTGCGCTGCTTACCGCCCGGACTATTTTGCGGCAGTGGCTCCATTTTCCGCAAGGCATATTGATATTGAGGCAGTGGAACACGGAGGGAAGGAGCGGCCGCCCGTGGAAGGTTCCATGATTCCCATCATAGCCAACCTGGGCTGTTGCGACGCTGCTTTTAAAGGCGGGTTTACACAGGCGCAGGATCTGGTGGACTATTGGTGCGGCAGATATGACCTGACTAAGAAGTGGGCGGATTACACCTATATGGATGGGGGGAAGAACTGCAGCTATAAAGACGGACTTGTGGCGCACTATGTGTTTGAGACAGAGGATGGGGTGCCTATGCTGCATCTGACGGAAACGGACACCAAAGCCCATGCAACCTGGCCAAGTGAATGTGAATCTGTTTGGAATGGGTATTTTACAAAGTTTTCCAAAAATCCGGTGACCGGGGAATTGTATTATGAGGGAAGGCCCTGTAGTAACATGTGAATATAAACATAAAAGGAACTGACCAGTGATGGGCGGTTCCTTTTATGTTTAGAGGGATGATAGGTCCCATGAATCATGAACTGAGATTCACAGCTCCAATCCCCATAACAATTTCAGGACACGCCTGATTTTGGGCGTGAGTTCCACTCCCTTGCGTATACACAGATAATGGTCATAATACATGGGGGGATCTGGTGTATAGATCTTATAGGCGGTGCTCTCCCTTGCAAGTGTCCTGTGCATCAGCGCGATTCCGGCCCCGCTTTCTATGGCAAGCATGATGGCGCTTAATACGCTGATGGAACACACGTAGTTGAATTGGACCCCATTCTCTGACAGATAACGGGCAACCATTATGCCAAGCCCGCTGTCAGGACGGCATTGGATTGCCTTTGTGCCGTGCAGTGCCGTGATGGGGATTGTGTCTGTGTATTGTAAGTTAATATAGTCAAATTCAGGTGTATTCGGCACGACAATCACCAGGGTATCCGGTTCCGTCATGATACAATCCAGGTCCTCGGGGATACCATGGGGGAGGCTTAAGCTGGCAATATCCAGCTGCCCTTTCTGCAGCATCTTTGTACATTCAACAGAATCCACATCAAAGAAAACCGGCATTTCTATCTGCATCTGATTCACCATAAACAACATCATTTCAGCGATGGCAGTGGAATTGTTGATACCTACCCGGACAGGCGGATAGACTTTATTCTGAGCAATCTGGGCAATGCTTTCATTTACTTCATTTCTGACAGCAATCATCTTTTTGGCGGCTTCAATATAAATCCTGCCTTCCGGGGTGGGAATCAGTTTTGCATAACGCCTTTCCATGAGGCGGATGCCCAGTTCACTTTCCAGGGCGGACAGGGCTTTGCTCAGGGCTGGCTGTGACACGTAAAGTTTCTCTGCTGCCCGGGAAAGGTTCCCTTCTTCAGATATGGCAACTAAATATTCAAGCTTATGCAGGTTCATCCGATGTACCTCCTGGAAAATGGATACCGGAAGATTCCGTATACATGGCGTGCAGCAACTGTTCAAAGACATCCATAAGGCATAGGAACTGAGGCGTTTCCCTTTCATGACCGTGAAGGTAGAAGCCGCTTACGGCCTGTACCTCCGACTCAAGCGGATACAGGTCAAACCGTTCAAACAGGCCCACTGCCCCTGACGGGATGATGGTGGTGTATGACCCTGTTTCCATCAGGGACTGGGTGAAGGCGTAGGAACCGGACTCAATTTGGACAAATGGAGAAATCCCATGTACGAACAGCAGGGCATCACAAGCGGAACGGATACTGGTATCCCTGAACATGGATATGTATTTAAGGCTGTTGAGGGCCGTAAATGGATTGGCGTTATAAGGCTTAAATCCTTTTGGTACAACCAATATGAATGTCTCTGCCATGATTTCCCTGCGCCGTAAATTGTCAATCCCACTTCTTTGGAAGTAAGAGAAAGCAAGGTCCAGTTTCTTCTGCTGGATTAAATCCCTCAGCCTTGCCTCCGGGAGGAAAGAAACCTGCAGCCTGAGCTGCGGATATGCCATTGCAATTTTTTCCAACAGGCTGTTAATCAGCGAGGGGACAATCTCACTGATGCAGATATCGGCTCCAAAGAGTATGGCCTTACTGTCCGGACGTGTCTTTATATCATCCATGGCTTTATCATGCAGGTTAAGGATCTTCCTTGCGCCGTCACAATATAGTTCCCCGGCTTTTGTCATACAGTGCATCTTGCGGTCATATAGCGGTGTCCCTGCTTCTTCCTCCAGGCGGAGTAAGAACAGGCTCAGTGATGACTGGGATATGTCCAGCCGTTTTGCTGCTGTTGCAAGTACCCTTTCTTCCTGAAGGGCTAACATGTATTTGAGTGATTTGTATTGCATCTGGATGCCCATTCCTCCTTAATCGGTATTGTATTTGGTTATAGAGTGTTGACTTTAATTCATTGGACGAAGGTATGTGTTTATATTATACTATAGTTAAAATAGTAAAACAATATAAGAATTTTAACTGAAAATTGTGCAAAAAGCATCAAAACAATAAATGGGGGAAGGGGGAAATATTTTCGGCCAAAAAGTAACAAAATCTTAATATTAAAAATAAGAATAGTTATTATCAGGGATAAGTGAAGGATGGCCATGTAGTGCAAGGGATGTTTGAGATAGTTGGTTCAGTGATGACTGAACAATATAAAAGAGAAGGGTGGATTACATATGAAAAAGATGGCAAAGAAACTGATGTGTCTGTTTATGGCTCTTACATTAGCAGGATGTGGCTCCGGCGCACCGTCCGGTGAGGCTCCGGCAGACGGCTCATCAACAGCCGCGGCAGGGAAGGACAAGGAGGATGGGCGTGTGGTCAATGTGAGCGATGTCATTACATTGATTAATCTGGAAGTGTATGCCAACAATAACAGCTGCGAATTCCTCTATGCGGACCTGGTGTTTGACCCGCTTTATTATGGTGACAGGGAGGGGAATAATACGCCCTGTATCTGTTCCTCCTATGAACTTAATGAGGATGGGACGGAAGCAATCCTGCATATCATTGATGGTGTTAAGTTCCATGATGGTACGGACTTAAATGCAAAGGATGTGGTTGCCACATTTGAATTCATGAAGCGGAATATGGATACCCTGGCACTTGTATCCGCCGTATGGCCGTATCTGGAAAGCGCGGAGTATGTGGATGATAATACGGTAAAGCTGCATCTGACACAGTATTTCGCAACCTTCGAGACAGCCCTTTCCTATACCTGGGTTTTATCAGATGAGGATATCGAGAAATATGGGGATGATTTCCAGTCGGCCGAAAAAGTGATAAATGGCAGCGGGCCATGGAAATATTCAGACTGGGTAGACGGTCAGTATCTGAAAGTTACATGTAATAAGGATTACTGGGACAAGGAGAATGTATCCAATATTGATACCCTTTATGTCTGGTACATATCACAGGAAAATGCCAAGGTGTCGGGGATGATATCCGGGGAAGTGGACTTTGCATCAACCCTGCGCCCGGACATGCTTCCTATGCTGGAAGGGCAGGACGGCATTGAGGTTGTGGGATATGTATCCGATGTCATGCATTATCTTCAGTTTGACTGTGCGGAGGATTCCATTTTCAGTGATATCAATGCCAGGAAAGCAGTGGCGTACGCAATCGACAGGGATACCATGCTGAATCTGGTAGGCGGCGGGGAAGCCATGAACTGCATGTTCTTAAAATCCCTGGCGGGCTATGATGAAACCATTGAGGGGTATGGGTATGATCCTGAGCTGGCTAAGGAATATCTTGCTAAGACAGCATATAAGGGTGAGGAACTGACTATTTATACACGTAATGACCTTGCGTCAATCGATGATGTCATGGCGGTGTTTGTTGAGAATCTGAAGGCAGTGGGCTTTAATGTAACCACGAAGCTGTGTGACAGTGCGGAATTTGTTACAATCCGCCAGGATCCCAGTGCATATGATATGTTCTTTGTTACGCTTGGAGGGTTTGACGGTGACTCCTACAGTCTCTATATCATTCCGCGTATCGTAGATGACTGTCATAACAGTTATTATGTAAATGAGGATTTGAACGGGCTTATCCTGGATTCCTATAAGACAATAGATGCCGGTAAGAGGGAAGGAATGCTTAAGCAGGTTGCAGAAACTGTTTATGAAGAGTGCGGACCGATTCTGGCCGTCTATACTCCCATGGAGTACTGTGTAAAACGTCAAGGCCTTGAGGGCGTCAATATAACCAAGTGTGCAGGACCCTATTTCCGTTATGCACATGTTGACGAGAATGTATGGAAAAAGTAGTTAACCATTTTTGGGAAAAGAGGAGAGCAAATGTTAAAATCCATTCTAAAACGTATCGGTTATATGCTGATAGTGGTATGGGTGGTTTCTGTGATGGCGTTCGTGCTCATGCGGTGTGCCCCGGGGGATCCCACTGTCACAATGCTTCCTGATACTGCCACGGAAGTCCAGCGCGCTGCCCTGAGGGCGGAACTTGGACTGGACCAGCCATATCTTGTACAGTATTGGATATATTTCAAGGGGCTTATTACCGGTAACCTGGGACATTCAACCCTATACAATGAACCATGCGCAAGAATCATAATGAACCGTCTGCCAACAACACTATGCGTCTCCATCCTGTCCGCGGTGATTGTGTTTATCATCAGTGTACCCATGGGGATATCGGCAGGTGTGTCAAAGGGAAGCGGGCTTGATTTTTCCATGATATTCTTTGTGGTCATCCTTCAATCCATGTCGGTTGTGTGGGTCTGTGTCCTTTTGCTGCTTGTATTTTCCGTATGGCTCAAGTGCCTTCCTTCCATGGGATATTATGGCCTGTCCAAACCGGCCTATCTTATCATGCCGGTCATAGCCATGAGTTACAGGCTATGCGCACAGCTGGCCAGGATGTCCCGCTCCAGCATGATAGACGTGTTGAATGAGGACTATATTACCTGTGCCTATGCCAGAGGGCTTTCAAAATGGGAGGTTTACTCAAAATATGCACTTAAGAATTCCCTGATTCCAGTGGTGACCATCTATGGTCTGGAAGTGGCAACCATGTTGGCTGGTGCGGTCATCATTGAGCAGGTATTTACCATTCCCGGCATTGGGACCATGCTTGTGACAGCCGTCAATAACAGGGACTATCCCCTTGTCCAGTCATCATTGGTGGTGACTGCGGCCATGTTTTCCATTGTGAATCTGCTGGTTGACATTGCCATTACCTTTATTGACCCGCGGATTAAGGAAGTGTAAGGAGGAGCTTATGCAGAAGAAAATATTATTACGGCGATTTTTGCGCAGTAAGCAGTTCATGTTTGGGCTTGCATTGGTGTTGATACTGATTTTTGTAGCGGTTTTTGCAGACCAGCTTGCACCCCTTGACCCCAATGAATATCATACTGCTGACCGCCTCCTTCCGCCTCAATGGTTTTCCCATGGCACACATGGGTACATCCTTGGCACTGACTCCATGGGCCGGGATATCCTTTCAAGAATGATTGTGGGCGCAAAATCTTCCATGAAGGTTGCGGTTCTTGGCACACTCCTGTCACTGGTGGCAGGGGTGGTGCTTGGAATCATTGCGGGATATAAGGGCGGTTTTTTAGATGTTATCATCATGCGGTGTACAGAGGTCAGCATGTGTGTACCTACCATGACACTGGGCGTTGTTGTCATGGCCATATTCGGTACCAGTATCTTCAATCTGCTCCTTGTCATGATAATCAGTTTCTGGATGAGCTTTGCAAGGGTGTGCCGCAATGAGGTGGTGTCAATCCGGGACAGGGAATTCATCCAGGCGTCCAGGGCGCTGGGGGCTACCAATTTCCATATCATGTTCACACAGATACTGCCTAATGTCACGACTTCCCTGCTTATCGTATGCAGCAACTGCTTTGGCAGTGTGATTTTGGTGGAATCCTGTCTCAGCTACCTTTATCTCGGGGTCCAGCTTCCCACTGCTTCCTGGGGGAACATGATAGCGGCAGGCAAGGACTTTTTGGCAATTGCCCCTTGGACGGTTATTGTACCTGGTGTTGCCCTGATGATTGCTGTCATGGGATTTAATTTCCTGGGAGACGGACTTCGTGATGTGCTGGATCCCAGACAAACAAGATAGCGGGGGAGAGCAAATGGACAATGTGCTTTTAGATATAAAAAATCTGACAGTGGAATTTAAAACAGAGACAGGAATCAAACAGGCCATCAATAATCTGAGCCTTACCATACATAAAGGGGAGGCATTGGGACTGGTAGGGGAGGCAGGAGCCGGAAAGACCACCACGGCCCTTGCCATCCTGCGCCTTCTGTCGCCGAAGTCCGCAATGATTAAGTCAGGTGTCATCACCTATAAGGGAGAGGACCTGGCCGGCTATTCAGAACGGCAGATGCAGGGCCTGCGGGGGGACAAGATTTCCATGATTTTCCAGAACCCCCTTACCTCTCTGAATCCGGTCTTTACGGTAGGGGAGCAGCTGGCCCTTGTGCTGAGGAAGCATCAGGGAATGAAAAATGCCGAGGCGTATAAGGAGGCAGGACATTTGATGGAGATGGTGGGTATCCGTGCGGACAGGATAAAGGACTATCCCCATCAGTTCAGCGGCGGTATGCGCCAGAGGATAGGCATAGCGGCTGCGCTGGCATGTAATCCGGAACTTCTGATTGCGGATGAACCCACAACAGCACTGGATGTTACCATACAGGCACAGATACTGGAACTGATAAAAGTGCTGGAGCAGAAATACTCCACATCGCTGCTGATGATTACCCATAACCTGGGAATCATATCGGAACTTTGCAAGAATGTTGCTGTCATGTATGCGGGATCCATCATTGAATACGGTTCCGTAAAAGAGGTGTTCAGCCATCCCCTTCATCCATATACAGAGGGACTTCTGGGTGCCATCCCCACACTGGATGACGATAAGGAACGGCTGACCGCAATACCTGGCGCGGTTGCAGATCCCTATCATCTGCCAAAGGGCTGCAGTTTTGGACCAAGGTGCGGGCAGTGTACGGCGGAATGCGAAAATGCGGTACCGGAACTGGTTAAAATCAATGATAACCACTATGTTGCCTGCCAGCACCATAAGGAGGGATAAACCATGGATGATAGCATTGTCCGTAATGTGTCAGATAATGACGGAAAAGAGAACCTGATTGAGGTAAAAGACCTGAAAAAACATTTTAAAGTATCCGGAGCAGGGATGCTGCACGCAGTGGATGGGGTTAACTTTGCGGTGAGAAAGGGTGAAACCCTTGGACTGGTGGGGGAAAGCGGATGTGGGAAAAGCACGGTAGGGACCGTACTCATGCGCCTGCAGGGGGCTACCGGCGGTCAGGTATTGGTCAATGGCAGGAATATATTTGACGTCAGGAGCAGGAGTGAGGACCTGGAATTGAGAAGAAGGATGCAAATCATATTTCAGGATCCATATTCTTCCCTTAATCCTAAGAAGAGGGTTAAGGATATTCTCGCAGAGGCATATAAAATACATAAATCATGTACAAAGGAAAGATTGGACAGTACCATCGATGCGCTCTGTGACGTTACCGGGATTGCAAAGGATATGCTGATGCAGTACCCTCATGAGCTGGATGGAGGGAAACGTCAGGTGGTCGGGATAGCAAGGGCACTGAGCCTTAACCCGGATTTTATTGTGTGCGATGAGCCGGTTTCGGCCCTGGATGTTTCCGTACAGGCTAAAATCATTAACCTTCTGATGGATCTGCAGAACAAGATGGACCTGTCATACTTATTCATCTCCCATGACCTTAGCGTGGTGAAGCATATATCACACAGGGTTGCGGTCATGTATCTTGGGAAGATTGTGGAAATTGCAGATAAGGATATCCTGTTTGGTGATACACGTCATCCGTATTCCATTGCGCTTCTGTCAGCTATTCCCAAAGTGGACGTGAACCGTAAGGTCAGAAGGATTGTGCTTAAGGGGGATGTACCAAGCCCTATTGACCCGAAACCGGTCTGCAGGTTCGCATCCAGATGCTGGATGAGCGAGCCGGTCTGTTTTGAACAGGAGCCGCCCCTTCAGGAAATTGCACCCGGACATTGCGTGGCATGCCATTTTGCACATAAGTCAAGGGAGAAAATGCTCACGGCTGAGATGGCTGGATTTGAGAACGATTAATGATGGAGAGGAGCCAGAATGAAGCTTAGTGAATACTCGGGCCTGGATGCTACGGCGCTTGCTGACCTGATACGCAGGAAACAGGTTTCACCGGAGGAAGTACTTGAAACTTCCCTGGAAGCCCTTGAAAAGATTAATGGTAAGTTAAACGCCGTTGTGGATTATACATATGAATATGCTTTAAGGCAGATTAAGGGCGGGATTGATTTATCATCCCCCTTTCCCGGGGTTCCGATGGTACTCAAGGACTGTGGCGGGGAAGCCGCGGGAATCCGGGCAACAATGGGGACCAGGTTATCTGGAAAAGGGGTGTATGCCAAAGAAGATTCCAATTTTTTTAAACGTCTGAAACAATCTGGTATCATTGTGGTGGCAACCGCTGCCACATCGGAATTCTGTATTGATTCTTCTACAGAGACACTTCGCAACGGCCCCACACACAATCCCTGGAACCTGGAGTATTCTCCGGGTGGTTCCAGCGGGGGAAGCGCGGCGCTGGTGGCGGCTGGAGGCGTGCCGATTGCCCATGGAAATGATGGCGGCGGCTCCATACGCATACCTGCTTCCATGTGTGGTATTGTGGGATTCAAACCGTCGCGGTTCAGGATTCCTACCGGTCCTTATGGATGGGATCCCGGTGGTTCTGTCAGCTTCATCCTTTCGCGTTCGGTCCGGGATTCGGCAGCAATGCTGGATGCTGTGGAAGGGCCTGACTGCGGATATTATGGTGCGGCGGCTCCGCATGGCATGCCGTACGCAGAGGCAGTACGGTGTGAACCGCGTAAAGTCAGGATAGCATACATGCTGCGTACCCCATATGGAAAGGAATTCAGCGATCCTGAATGTATCCTGGCGGTAAAGGAAGCCGTGGAAATCCTCCGCTCATTGGGGCATGAATGTATTGAAGCCTATCCGGATATCCGGGAAAGCTATCATGAAGCACGTATAGCCTGTATGTGTGATGAGATAGCGGTCAGCATAGAGGAACTGGCCGCCGGTACCGGGCTTACTGCGGATGAATCCACGTTGGAGCCATTGGTGTATAAAACATATCTGGAATCACAAAAGCGTATGGGAATGGATGTGTTCAGGGCAAAGGCAGAGCTTGGGACAGCCGCAAGGACAATGGGCCGTTTTTTTGAAAACTATGATATTGTGCTCAGCCCCACGGTGGGGAAGGCAGGACGCAGGCTGGGAATGCTGAACGGGGTGGTGGATTCTGGTATCCAGGCATCAGAGTGGGCCCTTCGCAGGCGGGAATATGCCTGCATTACGCCGCTGGCCAATATTGCCGGACTTCCATCCATCTCACTCCCGCTGTATATCACCAGGGATGGTATGCCTTTAGGGATAGAGCTGGATGGTGCGATTGACAATGACCAGCTGGTACTCAGCCTGGCAGCGCAGCTTGAAAGAGCCAGGCCATGGATTAAGAGGAGACCTGCTGTATATGCAGAATAAACAAAAGATTGGAGTAGGTAAATTATGAAGGTATCTGAATACTCGGCATTAGATGCAACAGCACTTGCCGGATTAATCAGAAAAAAGGAAGTATCGCCCTCGGAAGTCCTGGATACGGCTTTGGAGGCAATCAGGCAGGTCAATCCATCCATCAATGCGGTTGTGGATGAGACATACGAATATGCAAAGGCACAGATTGATGCGGGCATTGATTTATCAGCGCCTTTTTGCGGCGTGCCATTTGTCATAAAGGATCAGGGGGATGTTCTGGCCGGAATCAGAAGCACGGTCGGCTCCCGGATTTCAGGAAGGGGAATTTATGCCAGAAGTGACAGTGAACTGGCTGCCCGCTTTAAAAAATCAGGTATTGTGGTGGTGGCAACCACCACCTGCCCGGAGTTTTGCTGGAATAATGCAACGGAGACAATCCTGCATGGAATAACCAGGAATCCATGGGACACGGAACTGACACCAGGCGGCTCCAGCGGGGGGACGGCAGCTGTCGTTGCAGCCGGGGCTGTCCCCATGGGACATGGAAGCGATGGCGGCGGCTCAATCAGGATGCCTGCCTCAGCCTGCGGGCTTGTGGGGTTAAAGCCTACCCGTTTCCGGATTCCCACGGGGCCTGAGGACGGGGACCCGGGTCTTTCCGCGGATTTCATGCTGTCCCGTTCCGTAAGGGATACGGCAATCATGCTGGATGAGGTGGAGGGGCCTGATGCAGGAAGCTATGGGGCGGCCCTGCACCCGGCTGTTCCATACCGGGATGTCATCCAAAGAGATCCCGGAAAGCTTAAGATAGCCTATATGCTCCATCCGCCCTATGGAGGAACGTATGAAAATGAGGAATGTCTTGAGGCGGTCAGATCAACCGTAAAGCTGCTGGAAGGATTGGGGCATGAATGTGTGGAAGCATATCCTCCTCTTGATATCCATTACCATGAACCCAGGATACTGATTCAATCTGTTGGGACAAACGGATGGATTGACAGCGTGGCAAGGCAGTCCGGGCTTCCGGTTACGGCCGAATATCTGGAACCATTGGTTTATAAAGCTTATCTGGAAGCAAGAAATGTAACGGCCAGGGAATATGCGGCTGCCTGGAAAGAACTGAATGCCGTAATGCGGGCCGTGGGTGCTTTTATGGAGGATTATGACCTGATTGTATCCCCCACCATGGGAATCCTTCCCCTTAAGGCAGGGGTATATAATCCGTTTTCCAGGCCGGACATGACAGTGGAGGAATGGGTGTTGGAGCGCAGACGGTGGTCGGGGAATACCGCCATGTGCAATGTGACAGGACAGCCATCCATTACAATACCTTTGGAAACAAGCAGGAGCGGGCTTCCCATAGGAATTGAAATTGATGGACGGATTGGGAATGATGCCCTTGTTTTAAGTCTTGCGGCCCAGCTTGAAAGGGCTAAACCGTGGAAGGACCGCAGACCGCAGGTTTATGCGGGATAATATACTGATGGAGAGGGAAATGTGCATATGTCTTTAACTGAAATAGCAGGGAAGATTCCTGTCATCCGGGCTTCCGGAACAAATTATGGGATTGGATTCACCCATGGAACAAGCGGCAGGGTACAGATAGGGGTTTCACTGGACAATCTTAAGGCAGGGGTGGAAAAGACAACGGGGCATGACTGGGGGATGTGCAGGAAGATAGCCTCTGCATTCATTCCGGCTGTCAGGGCCATGGCGCCGCAGTATCTGGAGGAAATCCAGGGCATTGCCGATGGGGCTGGATACAGCTTTGAAGATATTTTCACCCTGAACTGCCGCACGGAGCTGGGACAGCAGTTCAGCCATAACATGGGGATGAATGCGGAAACAGCCCTGCATCTTGCGGGGGGCTGTTCCGTGGTCGGACTGAATCACACCAGGACGGCGTCGGGAACCACTATGTACGGCCAGAACTGGGATGCCCCTCATTCACAGATTCCAACCATTGTATTCATGATAGTGAAACAGGAGGGGAAGCCCGATATTGCCTGGGCAGGCGAGGCAGGAATGATATGCCGCATGGCTGGCATGAACTCTGCTGGAATCGGGCTTGGAGGAAATTCACTTTTTACGGATGCGCCCATTGACTTTGAAGGTCTGCCTCTTCAGTTTGCATATCGTTTCATCATGGACCAGTACACGTTTCCGGACGCGGTCGAGGCGGCAGTAAAGAGCAGGGTTGCGAGCAATATCAATTTTATGGTCTGCGGGCCAGAAGGGGAAATGGTGAACCTGGAAATGGAGTACAGGGGATATGGCATGCTTTATATGGAAAACGGCAGTATATGCCATGCCAACAGCTATTGCCATCCTAAACTTCCCAGACCGCCTTACAGGGAAACGGACTGGTTTCCAAAAGATAAACTCAGGTCCTTCAGGCTGGCCGGATTGGTGGGCGGATTAGAAGGGAACCGGCTCTCAGAAAAGGATCTGATGGATATCCTGTCAGACCACAGCGTGAATTATCCTACATCCATCTGCCAGCATGCAGAGGATTTTGCAACCCTTACTTCTACGGTCTGTGATTTAAACAGGAAGATAATGTACGTGGCGGTCGGAAATCCATGTGAAGGATATATAAAGGTGGATCCCTTTACCGAGTGATAAGGCGGTGTGGAATGCAACGGATTAAATACGGTTTTTATGTGATTATGGCTGCCGTTCTCTTTGGCATATCGCCCACTGTTGTTTCTTTAACATATCAATATGGCGGTAATACGGCCACCACAACATTCCTTGTGTCCGTATTTACAGTGGCGGTTTATGTTTTGATAATACGGTTCAGGGGGCTATCCCTGCTGCTGAAACGGAAACTTCTGGCAGAGGCGCTTGTGCTGGGCGGGGCTACCTCTTTTACGAATTTACTTTTATGGACATCCTATAACTATTTGTCGGCAGGCACATCGACGGTCCTGCATTTTATGTATCCCGCAGTCATCACATTCATTCTGGTGACGGTATTTCATGAGCATCTGTGCTGGCAGAAGGGGCTGGCATTGCTGGCAAGTGTTGCAGGTGTTGTTTTTATAAGCTGGGACAGTTTTTCCACATCCGCAACCGGGATTATATGTGCATTGCTTTCAGGGGTGTTCTGGGCAGTTTATATCATTCTCCTGGACAAGTTTTCCATCGGGAAGGAAAATGTATTTGTGACCGGATTCTACGTTTACCTGTGCCAGGCAGTCATTTCCTTTGTATATGCTTTGTCTACCCATACACTTAATAAGCCGGCGGGATTATTCTGGCTGCTTATACTGGCGGAAATCAGCATTGGCATCATCAGCTGTGCGCTCCTGCAGTTGGGTACAAACCGGATTGGGTCATTCAGCGCCGGGATATTTGCCACCTTTGAACCTTTGACGGCATTTATCATATCTTACCTGGTTTTCAAAGATGAACTTAAAATATTCCAGATAGTTGGCACAGGCATGATAATAAGCGGTGTGCTAATGGATGTTGTGGGTACGCATTATTCCAAAGCCGGGATATGGTGGCCTGAGAACTCTAACAAATAATTAGAGATACAAAACAATTATCAATTTTACTTATTGTTTGGAATGATATATGATAAAGATAATCAATTGGCGGAGACATCCGCTTCCAACTGTCAGATTCTAAATAATAGGAGGAAACACCTTGAACGAGCCACTGTACATAAAAATCAAAGACCAGGATAATGTTGCGATTGCCGTGAAGGACATCAAGGCGGGGACAGAAGTGATGGATGGGGTCATTGCCCACCAGGACATCCCCCAGGCCCATAAGATTGCCCTGTGCGACATTGAAAAGGGAGGGGAGATCATCCGCTACGGTGTAGTCCTGGGATATGCTGTCAGCCGGATAAAAAAAGGCGATTGGATTAACGAACACATGCTGGAGCTTCCCACGCCCCCGGACGTGGATGATATGGAATTTGCCACGAATCTGGTAACGGATCTGCCGGAGCCTCCGGTTACTGTCTGGGAAGGTTACCGCAACCCGTGGGGAGGCCCTGCAGGCACCAGGAACATCCTGGGAATCAGCACCACGGTGCAGTGCGTGACCGGTGTGCTGAACGTGGCGGTGGAGAGGATGAGGAAAGAACTTCTCCCCAAGTATCCCAATGTAGATGACATTGTCCCCCTGAACCATGCATATGGATGCGGGGTGGCCATCAATGCGCCGGAAGCAAAGGTGCCCATACGGGCACTCAGGAACCTGGCAAAGCATCCCAATTTTGGCGGACAGCTGATGGTAGTGGGCCTTGGCTGTGAGAAATTCACCGTGGAAATGCTTCTGGATGAGGCGGATATATGTCCTGAGAATGTGATCATCCTCCAGGAGATAAAAGGTTTCAATGCAATGGTGGACGCGCTGATGGAGATGGCGGAAAAGAAGCTGGCAATTTTGAACCGGCGTAAGCGTGAGACACTCCCTCTCTCGGAGCTGCTGATTGGTATGCAGTGCGGGGGCAGCGATGCATTTTCAGGGGTCACGGCCAATCCGTCTGCCGGATATGCGGCGGACATGCTGGTAAAGGGCGGTGCAACGGTCCTGTTTTCAGAGGTTACGGAAGTTAGGGACGGCGTATATCTGCTGGGACACCGGTGCGTCAATGAAGAAGTGGGGAAGAAGCTGGCCGCAGAGATGAAGTGGTATGATAATTACCTGGATGCGGGCCAGGTTGACCGGAGCGCAAACCCCACCCCCGGCAACAAAAAGGGAGGCTTGGCCAATATTGTGGAAAAAGCAATGGGTTCCATTGCCAAATCAGGAACCTCCCCCATTGTGGAAGTGCTCTCACCTGCTGAGAAGCCTTCCAAAAAAGGCCTGATATACGCGGCAACCCCGGCAAGTGATATTGTCTGCGGTCCCTGCCAGCTGGCTTCGGGAATCGGGCTTCAGGTATTCATGACCGGAAGGGGAACACCTTATGGACTGGCCATTGCTCCTGTCATAAAGGTCTGCTCACGGAATGAGATGAAGGAACAGTGGCAGGATTTAATCGATATCAACGCCGGCCCGGTTGCAACCGGGGAGGCTGACATTCCTGAGATAGGGACACAGCTGTTCATGGAAATCATCGATGTGGCAAGCGGACGCAGGAAAAGCTTTGCGGAACAGTACAGGCTTCATAATGATTTATGTATCTTCAACCCAGCGCCAATCACCTGATGGAAAAGGAGCATCTGGAATCAGTCATGGATTCCAGTGCTCCTTTGTTAATTCAATGAAATACCGGGCAGCCTGGGTCAGATAGCTGCCTTTCCGGTAGGACGCCACCACCTCCCAGACCGGCCTGGTGGGAAGCTGGAAGCAGGTGATACCGCCGGGGTTGTCCTGTATATAATATGCAGGAAGCAGCCCGCAGCAGAGGTTGGACTGTATCATGGTAAGGATTGTGTTATTGTTGGAGGTTTCAAACAGGACCGTGGGCTTAAATCCGGCCTGGGCGAATATACCATCTACCAGGGAACGGATGGTGGATTCCTTATACATCAGCACAAATGGTTCATTTTGGACAGCTGAGATGTCCAGGGCGGCATGACCGTTTTTGGGCGCCAGGCTGCTTAATGGGTGGCTGCCGGGAATCACCAGGTAGATTTCCTCCGTTGCAATGGGGATATACGTATCGCCTGTCTTGTGGTCTTCGCTGAGCGTCATAAAGCCGATATCCAGTTCCCCGCGGCTGATTAATGCCTGCTGTTTATGGACGCTCAGTTCGTTGGGGCTTACAATGACATCCGGGAACTTCCGGTGGAATCCGGGGTATACCGCAGAGAACATGTGGATTCCCCGCCCGGGTGTAAAGCCGATGGACAGGCGCCCCTTCTGGTCGGAAACCATGTCGCTTATGATGCGGTAGGTGTCCTGCTTGAGCTGCAGCATTTTCCTTGCATTTTCCAGGTAGACCCTGCCTGCCTCGGTGGGGCGCCAGTCGGTGCGGGAACGTACGAAAAGCCGTGTCCCAAGTTCCTTTTCCAGACGCAGGAGCTGCTGGTTCAGCGCGGGCTGTGTGAGGAACAGTTTTTCGGCGGCATGGGTTATATTGCCTTCTTCGGCTATTTTTAATATATATTCAATCTGTTTGGTGTCCATGGTAAACCACACTTTCGTATTACATCCGAACCTTTTTAAATGGGTGGGATATCAGTTCTATTTGATTATACAGTTTTAGTTATTTTTTTTCAACAGCCGTGGAAAAGGAAAAGGCCGGATTTTTTAATCAGATTCCTCCATCATACGAAAAAGAAATGGAATAATCAGGCCCGGACTGTTATAATAAGATACGGACCAACAATCATAAAGAACGGATTCAATCCAGTCAGACAAGGAGGCGCTATGTGGAAATACACAAAATGTACGGCAGGGGACAGGGCGGATACGCTTAATGAACTGGCAGACGCTTTTGGGAATGAAACGGACTGTTTGAGATATCTATCCAGGGTGCAGGGGTATATAAACAGTACACAGAATACGGTTGTGCTGGTTCAGGACCTGGATGCAAACGTACTGATTGAAATGGATTACGTCCCCATCAACGACTTTGTCTTCCATGTGGTCAGTATTGAAGACAATGGCATTAAGAAGCAGGAACTGCAGTGTCAGGCCATGCCATATGGCGGTTTTAAGTGGCTGGGAGAAAGCTAAAGCGGCTGATTAAAAGCATGAGCGGCCAAGTCAAAGCAAAAGCGGCCAAGTGAAAGTATAAGTAGGCAAGTGAAAGGGAGTACGGTACAGCCAGCATACGCTGTCTGCGCCGTACCCCCTTGTTTCATCCCGGCTGATTATAAAATATTAGCTAAGCCCCATCTCTTCCCGCACTTCCTTAAAGCACTTCACAATAAAATCAATATCTTCCCTGGTATGGCTTGCGCACACCTGGGTGCGGATCCTGGCTTTGCCTTTTGGCACCACGGGGAAGGAGAAGGCAACTACATACACGCCCTTTGCCATCATCCTTTTTGCAAATTCCCCTGCCAGCTTTTCATCATAAAGCATGACAGGCACGCACGGATGGGTTCCTGGAATGATATCGAACCCGTTGTCAGTCAGCTGCTTCCTGTAGTAAGCGGTGGTCTCCTCTAAATGGTCACGTAACTGGGTGCTTTCCTCCAGCATGTCGAACAGTTCCAGGCTGGCGCCCACGATGGCGGGAGCCAGGGTGTTGGAAAACAGGTAGGGGCGGCTTCTCTGACGGAGCAGGTCAATGATTTCCCTGCGCCCGGATGTATATCCGCCGGAAGCGCCGCCAAGGGCCTTGCCCAGGGTGCCTGTAATGATGTCCACCCGGCCTTCCACGCCGTTATATTCCGCTGTGCCGCGGCCATGTCTGCCCACAAAGCCTACCGCGTGGCTGTCGTCAACCATGACCAGGGCGTTGTACTTATCGGCCAGGTCGCATACGCCCTTCAGGTTACAGATGATGCCGTCCATGGAGAACACACCGTCGGTTGCAATCAGTTTAACCCTTGCTCCGGCGGCATCCGCTTCCTTCAGCCGTTCTTCAAGGTCAGCCATGTCATTGTTTTTGTAGCGGTAGCGTTTGGCCTTGCACAGGCGCACCCCATCGATGATGGAGGCATGGTTTAACTCATCGCTGATTACAGCGTCCTCCTGGCCAAGGATTGTCTCGAACAGCCCTCCGTTGGCATCAAAGCAGGAGGAATAGAGGATGGTGTCATCCGTTCCAAGGAAATGGGAAATCCGTTCTTCCAGCTGTTTGTGTATGTCCTGGGTCCCGCAGATAAAGCGGACCGAAGCCATGCCGTAGCCTCTTTCATCGTAGGTCCTCTTGGCCGCGTCAATCAGTCTCTGGCTGTCGCCAAGGCCAAGATAGTTGTTGGCGCACATGTTGATGACCTCCCGGCCGTCCTCCAGTTTTACCCGGGCGCCCTGGGCGGAGGCAATGGGCGCTTCACCCTTAAAAAGTCCGGCTTCCCTGATTTCCTCTACTTCTTTTGTATAAATACTTAAAATATCATTCTTGCGGGCCATCTTTACATCTCCTTTTCAATATGGTTATTCGTTAATGTGGGACCAGTCCAGGACTACTTTGCCGGACTGCCCGGAAATCATGGCTTCAAATCCCTTTTCATAGTCGCGGATATCAAAACGGTGGGTGATGATCTGGGAGATATCCAGGCCTGCCTCTATCATGGTGGTCATCTTATACCAGGTATCCCAAACCTTCCTGCCGTAAATGCCCCGGATATTCAGGCCGTTGAAAATCACGGTTTCCAGATTGACAATGGTTTCACGTCCCTGAAGTCCCAGAAGGGCAATGTTGCCGCCGTGTTTCATATTGAGGATCATATCGGAGAGGGCCGCCGGGCTGCCGGACATCTCAAGCCCCACGTCAAAGCCTTCTGTCATCCCGATGGACTTCATTACATCCCTCAGTTTTTCCTGCTTCAGGTTCACGGTCCTGGTGGCTCCCAGCTTCCTTGCCAGGTCCAGGCGGTATTCATTCATATCCGTAACCACCACATGACGGGCGCCGCTGAACTTTGCAATGGCAGCGGCCATGATGCCGATGGGTCCTGCGCCGGCAATCAGCACATCCTCACCCAGCACGTCATAGGAGCGGACCGTATGGGTGGCATTGCCGAATGGATCGAATATTGCATAAAGCTCTTCCGGTATATTCGGGCGGCAGCTCCATACATTGGATGAGGGAATCACCAGATATTCCGCGAAAGCGCCGTTACGGTTCACGCCGACACCCTTGGCATCCCTGCAGTTTTCCTTGTGTCCTTCCAGGCAGTTCCTGCACTTGCCGCAGGTGATATGGCCTTCCCCGGATACCAGGTCCCCTACGGTGTGTCCGTCCACCCCGGAACCGACTTCCACAATCTCCCCCACATATTCGTGCCCGGCCGTAAGGCCGATTGGAATTGTGTGCTGCGCCCACTCATTCCATTGATAGATATGTACGTCTGTCCCGCAGATAGCTGTTTTGTGAATTTTGATCTTCACATCATTTGGTCCTACTTCCGGAACCGGGACACGCTCCATCCAAAGCCCGGTTTCCGGCTTCTTTTTTGTTAAAGCCCACATGGTATGATCCTGCATGATATAACCCCCTTGCTACATATGCGAGTGTGAAAAAACAGCTCATTTCCAAGTATCTTATATCTCCATTATAAGGGCAGACAGACCAAATATCAAGAGAAAATATCCGCATCAGACGGACATTTTTAAATAAAATGTATTTGTGCCGTAAACACGAACAGATGTCTCCTGTTGGGAAACATTGCCGCCATTTCCGGGCCGGTTTCATGAAAATGCGGACTTCCTGTACTGCAGGGGCGTTGTCCCCAGTTTCCTTTTAAACAGGCGGCAGCATTCACTGGAGCTTAGGGATATCTCCCTGGCAATCCTGTCAATGGTAAGGGGTTCGCTGTAATGTCCGCTGATGAAGGCCGGTATGGTCTGGACGGAGTCACTGCCATGGATGTGCGCCTGAGCCTGTGTGTCCGTACTATGAGGACAGAAGCGGAGGCAAGGTCATACATTTTGATTCCCACATGGATACGGCGCAGGTCAATGACGGGGATGGGAGGCGCCTCCCTCAATGCGGTTCCCAGCCAGTGTGAAATCTATCTGGACCGCCGCCTGCGTCTGGGAGAGGGCGTTGCACAGGTTAAAGAAGAACTGGATGGCCTGCCAGCCGGTTTTATGGTAATATATACGCCCGTGCCAGGTATCAAAAAACAAATTCCATTTATTATCTGTGATGATTGAATAACTTATAATTATGGTGTATGATAAAAATCAGGATGTTCTTGCGATGCATAGGAGGAAAAACCTTGGCCAGAGAGGAAGTAAAAAAGCAGATTACCATAGCGGTTGCCCTGTTTTCGATTGTCAGCGTCATTCTTGTGATGGCAGGCGGTGTCAGCTATTTCAGTATCAAAGGCACCCAGGAAAAAGAAGCGCAGAAGTATATGAAAGAGATTGTATCCCAGTATAAGAATATCATTACGGAGCAGATTGACGGGGATATCCAGACCTTGGACGCAGTGGCTGCCATTACAGGACAGCATGGTTCCGTGAATCTGGATGTGGTACTGGCTTATCTGGAGGAAGAGGGCACCCGCAGTGACTTTATCCGTATGGGATTTGTTTTTCCTGACTGCAAGGGATATTTTATAGATACGGACGGAACAAGGCACTATGGGGTGGATACCAGCGATGAAGACTTCATTGCCAGGACCTTATCAGGCGAGTCCGTTGTCTCCGGGATCATGAAAGACAAGATGTCGGATAACACGGTTGTCTGTTACGGGGTCCCGGTTACCCATAAGGGGAATGTCATTGGCGCGGTTACGGCTACCCGGACCACATCCAACCTCTCGGATATCATCAGCCAGGAGATTTTTGACGGCATTGCCTATGTACATATCATTGACCAGAAGGGGAATTTCGTCCTGCGTTCCGGCCATGCGGTCATAAATAAACAGATGGGCAACATTTTTGATGACGGGGATTTCACGGATGAGGTCCGTTCCTCCATATTGGCCGACATTGGAACGGGCGGTGATTCGTTTGCTGTCTTCCATTATCAGGGGAAAGCCTACTGGGTAACCTTTATTCCGGTGGGGGTTAATGGATGGCAGATTTTCTGTCTGGTGCCGCAGACGTTCCTGAATCACAATTTTGACAGCGTATTCATTGTGTTTGCCGGTGTGATGGCCTGTATCTTCCTTTTGTTCGCAGTCCTGTTCCTGTATATCTATACCTTATTAAAAAGGGAGCATGAATCCCTCAGGCTCTTTGCATATAAGGACAGCCTGACAGGGGCTGATAACAGGAACCGGTTTGTATCGGAGCTGCCTGTCCTGTTAAAGGAGACAGCGGACCGGGCCATCGTGCTGATGAACATAAGCGGTTTTAAGTTTGTGAATGAATTTTTCGGTTTTGAGAAAGGGAATCTTTTCCTGCTGCATATTGCACGGGTCCTGCGCGGCAGCATCAGGGAGGGGGAACGCTATTACAGGGACAATGCCGACCGTTTCGGGATGCTGGTTTATTACCAGGGCAGGGAAGAACTGACGGACAGGATTAAAAAAATACAGAAGGGCATCAATGAATATACCATAAGTCCCAATCAGGACTACCGCATTAACTGTAATTTCGGGGTTTATATCATCCAGGCGCCGGATCCGGACAGACAGGACCCTGCATCGCCGGATACCGTGATTAACGGCGCCCTGCTGGCCCTTAACAGCGTTAATGGCAATACCACCAACCCCATTGCATTTTATGACGGGGCAATGCATGAAAAGGCGCGCAGGAAGATTGAGATTGCCAGCCAGATGCAGGCCGCGCTGGCCAACGGGGAATTCCACATGTATCTCCAGCCGAAGTATTATCTGGAGGATGGTTCCCTTCACAGTGCGGAAGCCCTTGTCCGCTGGTGCTCAAATGGGGAAATCATACATTATCCGGATGAGTTCATCCCCATATTCGAGGAAAATGGATTCATCACTGAACTAGACATGTATATGCTGGAGGAGGCCTGCCGCCGGGTTTCCCATTGGATGAAACAGGGATACAAGGTGCGGCCCATATCCGTGAACCAGTCCAGGATATTTTTCTATGACGAGGAGTACCTTGACAAGTTCCGCCAGATTGTGGACCAGTACAGCATTGACCCGGACATGATCATCCTTGAGGTGACGGAAAGCGTGGCCATGAGCAATTTGGCCCAGGTCAAGATGGTAATCAGTAAACTCCATGACATGGGATTTTCCATATCCATGGATGATTTCGGCAGCGGCTATTCCTCCCTGAACACCCTGAAGGACCTGGATATTGCGGAGCTTAAGCTGGATAAGGAGTTCCTGTCGGAACAGTCCACCTCCTCGCGGGGACAGGTGGTGATTGAAAGCATCATCCATCTTGCCAAGGCGCTTTCCATCACAACGGTTGCGGAAGGGATTGAAAATGAAGTCCAGCTGGAATTCCTGCAATCGGTCAGCTGCGACATAGGACAGGGATATTATTTTGCAAAACCGATGCCGGTGGATGAATTTGAGCGCACAGTACTTAGAAGGATGGAATAGGGGAGGGAGGACGTAAGAATATTTTATCAATTGTTCAGAAAGAAATCATTTTTTCTTAAATATAAATTTCCAACTGTCTGCTATACTGTATAAAACAAAAGAAACGGACTGGTCAATTGATGAAATTCTGGGCTTACTTTTTAATTCCCGTATATACGGTCTTATTTACAAGAGGGTACAATTGGTTTACCACCAATTTTTCTGTTATTGGCAACTTCTTTGATAAAAAGCGGTCTTTTTTCCTGTGGGGCGTGCTGGTGGGCGGTTTTTTCCATATAGTCCACAGGAAACTTAAATCCCGTCTGACCCTGCATCCTGCCTGCGGGAGGATGGTCCCGTCTGCCCTGGTGCTGTTGTTCTGCGCCATCACGACGCCTTATCTTCCCGGGGAGCTTCCGCTGAAATCAGTGTTACATATCATATTTGCATTTTTATCCGCGGTACTGGTGCTTTTATACCTGCTTTTGGTCATATGGTCCCAGTACCAGATATATCCCCAGGTCTACCGGGGGTTCCTTTATGGCTGGCTGGCCATTGTGGGCGGGTCCGCGCTTCTTCTGGCAGCAGCCGGGATTATCAGCAGCGCGCTGGAGATATATGTGACACTGACATCGGCGGCCATGGCTGAGCGCCTCATTAGCAGGATAGCCAGACAGGCGGCCTTGGAAGGGAGGGAATCCTCCTGCGCCGGATATGCCAGGCTGGAATCGTAATGATAAGCGGCTGGGAACAGGAAGCTCCCGGCTCTTTTCATGTGGGGAAATCCCCGATATAGCAATGCTTTACAGAGAAATGACCTACAATAACGGACATTGGGAGGAAAAAATCATGAAAATCAGTGTAAGAAAATGCACGGCAGCCCTGTGCCTGATGGCCCTTTGCGCGGCATTGACCGCCTGCGGCCCTGACGGCAAGGCAAAGGAAACAGAGGAATCCCGTAACGGGCAGACAGAAGTAAACAGTGAAATCTGGATAGACGGGAAGCCGGGGAACGGGGAGGAAAACAGCGGGACGCTGAATGGGACTGGTAACAGCAATCTGCAGGACGGGACAGGGAACAGCGGTCTGCAGGACGGGACAGGGAACAGTGAGGTACAGGAAAGTGGGGCGGGCGGCGCCCAGGAACAGGACGGCGGGATACAGGCCAGGCTGATAAAGGACCAGACATTCCAGGTCAGCCTGATTCCGCTGGGCGATGTGACCTTTGCTTCCTACGGACCTGATTCAGCTAAAAATCCTTTGGGGGATGTGGTGTTCAGGCTGGAGAAGGACGGGCGGGCTGTGGATACCCTGGAGGGCGTATACGTGGACAATGTCCGTGCCAATGAGACCTTCAATCAGGTGGAAGCCGTATCATTTCCAGACTATAACAGCGACAGTTACAGTGATATCATCATCATCTGCAGTTATTCCCCGGCATCCGGCCCTGAGGCGGGGACGGGATACTCGGAGGCAAGGATTTACCGCGGCAGCGCGGACGGTTCCTTTGTCCTTGAGAAGGATCTTTCGGATGTGGCAAACTCAGCGGTTGCAGATAAGACGGTGAAGTCAATCCTGGGATTTTTAGGCGTGGGAAGAGGGGATGCCGTCAGCGCGGGTCCTGAATGGAAACAGGCATACATCGACTATATCATGGAGCTGGATGGGGAACAGTGGCAGGGGTACAATCTGATCTATATTGACAATGACGATATACCGGAGCTGGTGATGATTGGTAACAGCGAGGCGGTCGGCTGCAGCATTGCCGGCTACGCACAGGGACAGGTCCGGGAATCCCGGCTGGACAGGCTTGGCTTTTCTTATATTGAAAGGGAAAACCTGTTGTGTAATTCGGACGGCAATATGGACAGCTACTATGACATTGTATACCGGCTGGAAGACGGACGCCTGGTACAGGCCGCAGCCGGATATTATGGGGCAGGGGATAACTCAAAGGTACAGTATGATGAGAACCAGAACCCGGTATACCAGTATCAATGGAACGGCGTCGTGATGACGAAGGAAGAATATGACAAGGCCCTGAATGCGGTCTATGATACATCCAGGGCCAGGGGAGGGTATACATGGGGCCAGTGGCTTTCCAGGGAGGAAGCGGTACAGGCCATATCGTCGGCAGGGGTGTGACTGCATCCTGAACGGAATCCGCCAAGGGATTCCGCCGTTAGCAGGACTCCTTCTTGCGGAGGCAGGCATGGTCACGGACACCACCCGCCATATTCACTGACCTGTGGTAGACAATGGCTGCTATGACGGCCGTCATGAACTCCGTTATCCAGAACGCATTCCAGACCCCCACAGGTCCCATGATTCTGCATAAGAGGGAGGCTGCCGGGATGATGATGAACAGATACCGGAACAGTGAGATTATGAGGGACTGGGTTCCTTTCCCAAGTCCCTCCAATGCTCCCGAGGATGTGACTGAGACAGCGGATACAATAAACCCGGCGCTGATGATGCGCAGGGCTGTCTGTCCTGCCAGGATTGTTTCCGGGTTATCCGTGAACAGTCCAATCAGCTGTCTGGCCCACGTCAGGCATGCCACGGTCCCAAGAAGCATTATGATACCGCTCATACATAGGGTCATACCGTATATTTTCTTAACCCTTCCGTGTTCCCCCGCGCCAAAATTGTAGCCTATAAGGGGGCGCATTCCCTGGACAATCCCATTGGCAGGAAGATAAAGGAACGTCTGTAATTTATAATAAATCCCTAATATGACAACATAGCTTTGCGAATACATGGCCAGGATGGCATTGAGGAATGATATTAAAAGGGAGGGAAGGGCCAGGTTTAACATGGCGGGTATCCCGATGGCATAAAGCCGGACATCCACGGATTTGTTAAAAGCCAGATACCTGCGGCTGAAATGCACGGGAATAGGGTGTGCCACGTACATGATCAGGTAGATTCCTAATGTGATGACCTGCCCGATCCCGGTGGCAATGGCAGCGCCTGTAATCCCCATTTCCGGGAAAAAACCAATCCCGAAAATCAGTAGCGGATCTAAGATGATATTGGAAATACATCCGCACAGCATGCTTGCCATGGCAATCTTCATCCTGCCCACGGACTGGAAAATCTTTTCAAAGGAAAGCCCTGCCATGATGATTGGTGAAAACAGGAATGCAATGGAAGAATAACGTACCCCCAGGGCAATGACCGTCCCATCCGATGTGAAGAGCCGCAGGAATGCAGGCATGATGGGAATGCACACAGCCATTGCGAGGATTCCGTGTATGACTGAGAACAGCATCCCCTGGGTGGCGGTGAGACTGGCTTTGCTTTTATTCCCGGCCCCCAGGCTGAATGCAATCAATGCATTGATACCAATGCCGTATCCGATTGAAACAGCGTTAATGAAATTCTGCACCGGAAAAACAAGGGACAATGCAGTCATGGCCTTTTCGCTGATCTGTGCAACGAAAAAGCTGTCAACAATATTATACAGGGAACCCACAAGCATGGAAATGACCATGGGGAATGCCATGGATGTAAGCAGCGGCAGAATGGGCTTTTCCTTCATAAAATCATCGTTCATCATAATACAACCTCCATATTCCGTTCAGCAGTTCCGTTTCCAGATATGAGAAACAAAAAAGCCACACAATTGCCTATAAGACAATTGTGTGGCGAAAAGAGTCAAAACTAGAAAAATCCACACTGAAATTTTTGTAACGCCAGTATAGCATGAAATCCCATGCGCTGTCAAGTTTGCAATAATTCCGTTGTTCCTGTATAATCTTGATAAAACGGATCCTGTAGGTCCAGGGCGTCAACCAGTGTGGGAAAACAGCTGATACGGAAGCTTTGGCAGACACTGCAGCGTATAAATAATAACAGGAGATGAAAAATATGATACTGTATTTCAGCGGAACAGGTAACAGCCGGTATGTGGCAAAGATGATGGGAGAGGAACTGAAGGATGAGGCCGTGTCCATCAATGACTGTCTTAAGACAGGGAACCGTGAGGCGCTGGTGTCTAAGACGCCCTTTGTGGTGGTCAGCCCGGTTTATGCGTGGCGGCTCCCAAGGGTGGTGGAACGGTTTATCCTGGAAACGGCCTTTGAGGGGAATGCGGATATCTATTTTGTGCTGACCTGCGGCGGGGACGTGGGAATGGCCGGGAAGTATGCAAAAAAGCTGTGTGCACGGAAGGGGCTGGCATATCAGGGGCTTATGGGAATCCGGATGCCGGAGAACTATATCACCATGTACCAGGCGCCTGGCAGGGAAGAGATACAGGAAATCATCCGCCGGGCAAAGGAGCCGATCCTCCTTGCCGCCTCCCTGGTGGGCGGGGGCAGGAAGTTCCCGGAGCAGGGACCGACCGTGGCCAATGCCCTTAAAAGCGGTATTGTCAATGACCTGTTCTACCCCCTGTTCGTGACAGCAAAGGGGTATCACACCACATCCGCCTGCATCGGCTGCGGGAAATGTGCATCCCTCTGCCCCCTTAACAATATCAGGATGGAGGGGAAGCAGCCCGTCTGGGGCAACGAATGCACCCAGTGCATGGCCTGCATCTGCGGCTGCCCGGTGACAGCGGTGGAGTACAGGAAGAAGACCCAGGGAAAGGAACGGTATTATCTTGAAGGATAAGGAACTGTATACCATAGGGGAGGTGGGCCGCATCTGCGGCATATCCACAAAAGCCCTGCGCTATTATGATAAAATCGGGATCATTTCCCCGGACCATATCAGTGAGGAGAATGGCTACCGCTATTACAGCAAGAAGACCCTGCTGCTGGTGCCGGTGGTGAAATACTATAAGCAGATGGGGTTTAAGCTGGAGGAAATGCAGGAACTGCTGGGCGGGAACACGTATCAGTTCCTGCAGCAGAATTTCCACAGTAAGATCAGTGAACTTAAGGACATGGAGCGGGAAATCCAGGGCAGTTATGTGGCTGTCAGGGACTGGTATGAACTGGTGAAGGAGGCGGAACTGGTAATCCGCCACAATATCCGGGATGTGTCCCTGCGCTACATAAACCCGGTTTCCTGCTGTTATATGGACCAGGAGTTTGACTATCAGTATATGGAGTCTGTCATTAACATCAGCTGGACGAATTATCTGGAACAGGCCGGGCAGCGGATTACGGGACCGGTCATCCTCCAGTTCCCGTCCATGGCAGATAAGATGGCCGGGAACTGTACCAGGGCAAGGATCATGCAGCAGGCGGTCTGGCCGGACCAGGAGGATTCATCCCAGATCCTGTACGGCGGACAGATGGCTGCCTGTACTTACCATGTGGGGGATTATGACAGCATTGGACAGGCCTATGAGCGGATCCTTGGATGGGCAGGGCTTAAGGGCTATACCTGTGCCCAAGGGTGCTGCGAGCGGTATGTGGTTGATTACTGGACCACCCGCAGCCCAAAAGAATTTGTAACGGAAATCATTGTAATGGTTACCCCGCCGCCCGGATGAAAAACCTTCCACTATAGGGGAAGGGGGAAATGGACCAAGACAGGAGCGGATGGAAAAGCAGGGGAAGATTGCCCTGTTTACTGGCCCGGTATTGCGGCCTGGCTGACACAGCGCGGCGCCGGGTGTTCATTTTTGCGCTGATTTTAGGGATTTTGAGCGCCGCGAATGGTTATTGACATTCCACATAACGGGAAGGTTTATACTTATGTGTATAGACATGTTTGAATGACAGGAACAGCTGGGAAGGCTGGTTCCTAAAAACTGACAGGGGGTAACATCGGGGATCATGCAGAAGGAAAAGTTATATTCAATTGGGGAAGTGAGCAGGATATGCAACATTTCAAAAAAGGCGCTTCGTTTTTATGACCAGATTGGGATCATCACGCCGGATGTGATCTGTAAGGAGAACGGTTACCGGTATTATAACAGGGAAACACTGCTGACGGTGCCTATCGTTAAGTATTACAAGCAGATGGGGTTTAAGCTGGAGGAAATGCAGGACCTGGTGGAGGGGAACACCTATTATTTCGTGAAACAGAACTTCATCAGTAAAATTGATGAACTGAGGATCCAGGAGCAGGAAATCCACAACAGCTATATGGCTGTAAAGGACTGGTATGAGCTGATCCAGGAGGCGCAGCTGGTGTCCAGGAGCAATGTGCAGGAAGCAGGGATTAAATACATAAACACGGCTGACTACTGTTATATGGACCAGGATTTTTCCTACCGCTACATGGAATCCATCATCAATATTGACTGGGTGAATTATCTGGAAAGCGTGAACAATGAGATTGCAGGGGAGGTAATCTTAAGGTTCCCCTCCTGGACGGATAAGATGGAAGGGACCATCACCCGGGCCAGAATCATGCAGAGGCCCGTCCGGCCCTGTATGGCTGGCACCAACAAGACCGTGTTCGGCGGGATCATGGCGGTGACGGTATATCATCTGGGTGCATTGGAACGGATTGGGGAATCTTATAAGAAGATACGGGACTGGGCAAGGGACAGGGGATATAAGTGCGGCCCTGAGTCTTATGAGCGGTACGTGGTGGACTACTGGACAACCAGGAACCCGGAAGAATTTGTGACCGAGGTGATAGTGCCGGTCATGGACGGGCCCTAAGCCCTTCAAAAGCTTCCCCTTAGGGGAAAGATTTGTAATGGACATAAAGAGGGGAAATGTCGGTTTCCTTTCCGTCCGGTAAATGGATGGAGCATAAAACTGTCGTTTTTTGACATGCAGGTACCTTGGTGCCTGCTTCTTTTTTTGTCCGGGATTCCGGATATCACCGCCCCAAAATCCATATATTGCAAGGGTTTCCAGAATTGTCCATTTACATTCATCCTTTATTTTTCCTGCTGGTTAAAAAAATCTCAAAAAAACGGTTGACATTCCACCATAGGGCATGGTCTATACTAAATGCATAGAAAAACATGGAGTGCATTTTAAAAGTTAGTAATATTGCTGATTCAAAATGTTTTCTAATTTGTGAAGGCCAGACACAAAACCATTAAAACAAAATCACACATCCTGCTTTTGTGCATATTGACACTGTGCAGTCAGGTGAAAGAAAAGGAGTAATGAACAATGAAATATGATGCATTGGGAATGATTGAGACAAAAGGGCTGGTAGGTTCCATTGAGGCAGCGGACGCAATGGTAAAGGCTGCAAATGTCACGCTGCTTGGCAAGGAAATGATTGGAGGCGGCCTGGTGACAGTCATGGTCAGAGGCGATGTGGGCGCTGTCAAGGCTGCCACGGATGCAGGGGCGGCTGCCGCAGGAAGGGTAGGGGAGCTGGTAAGCGTCCATGTGATTCCGAGTCCCCACAGCGAGGTGGAAACCATACTTCCGGGAACAACCAGAACAGCAGAATAGTGACTAAAAGGAGATTCCATCTATGAACGGAGAAGGTGCAGCAGTAAATTACGGGACAGCAGTCCCCATGACAGCTGATGACAAAATGAAACAGGTAAACAAGAAATTCCGAGTGACAGGAATAACAACCGGCCTGTTATCCGGCTTGACCTATGGGATTTACACCACCCTGGTGCTGGTGGCGGGATATTACGAGCCTCTTCTAAGCGCGGCCGGGGTGCTGGCGGCCCCCTATGTCTGCTCAGGGCTGAATGACCTGTTCGCAGGTATCTGGCTGACCATATACAATGCAAGATGCGGAAGGCTCAGTGAGCTTTTGCGGAGTTTACATACATTTCCCGGTAAGATGATCGTGCTGGGTTCCCTCCTTGGCGGACCCATTGCCAACGGGGCCTATCTGGTGGGCCTGGCCATGGCAGGCGCCTACGCCATCCCCATATCCGCCACCTGCAGCCTGTTCGGAGCGGTTTTTGCATGGATTTTCTTAAAGCAGAAGCCTACCAGGCGCGTGGTGGCGGGAATGGTGATCTGTGTGGCGGGCGCCATCATAATCAACTGGGTTAAGCCTGAGGGCAGCCCCAATTTCACATTGGGCATTATCTGCGCCCTGATTGCAGCAGTCAGCTGGGGACTGGAAGGAATGCTTTCCAGCTACGGCGGAGCCATGATTGACACGGATGTGGCGGTGAACCTGAGGGAACTGATATCCGGCATCGTGGACCTGGCGGTGATTGTCCCCCTGGTTGGAGGCATGGCGCTTCTGGGCGGAACCTTTGCAGCGGGGCTTCCCCTTATCTGGCTGGCCCTTTCCGGTTTAAGCGCGGCCGTGTCTTTTGTATGCTGGTATAAGAGCAATTCCACGGTGGGCTGCGCCATCGGCATGTCCCTGAATGTAACCTATGCTTTCTGGGGCGTACTGTTCTGTGTCATGTTCCTGGGACAGCAGCTTACAGCCACCATTGTGATTGGTTCCATCGTAATCGTATCCGGGGCAATCCTTGTGACCATGAACCCATTAGATCTGCTTAAGAAGGGAGAATAGGAAAATGTTATTACCGGCAAGGACAGCGGTGTTAAATTATTTATACGGCGTGGAAAGCGCGGACATAAAGGAAATCATGGAGGCATTAAAGCCACGGTACGGTAATGAGCGCCAGTTTACAAAAGCGCGTTACCTGGACCATGTGATGTCCTTGGAAGCCAATGGGCTGTTGGACCTTAAAAGCTACAAACTGGACGAAGCAGGGGAACTTTCCCTGCGCTATGCCATCAACGGAGACGGGAAATCAACGGTTGAGAAATATGTACCGGAAAAATACCGTATGTGCGGCTGATAGGAGGTACCGTATATGAGATATTATGGCGAGGAGGCCCTTGGGCTGGTGGAGACAGTGGGTCTGGTTCCCGCCCTGGAAGCAGCCGACAAGATGCTTAAGGCAGCGGATGTGGAACTGGTTTCCTATGAAAATGTAGGCTCCACCCTTGTTACCATCATGGTAAAAGGGGATGTGGCGGCGGTCCGTTCCTCTGTGGAAGCAGGCGCGGCAGCGGCAGCTGCCATCGGGAAGCTGACGGCCAAAAATGTAATGCCAAGGCCCATCCGCGGGGTGGGGGATATTGTGTCGGTTCATGATATAGACGCCTGAACCGGCGCGGATGTCCGTGCAGGCATACTTGAAACGGCGCAGCCGTCCATTCCGGCAGGGCGCCCATAATAACTAGTACAGCCTTGCATAAATACCAGTGAATCCAGCACCCGCTATCTACGCCAGGAGCACGCCTGCAAAGCTAGTCGTAGCGCCCACTACGCCGTCGCTTTACAGACGCACTCCTGACGCAGATATCAGGCACTGACTTCACCGTTATTTACGCAATGCTGTACTAGCAGGGAGGAATCAAACATATGGAAAGATATGAAGCCATTGGACTGATAGAGACATTTGGCCTGGTATTTGTTCTGGAAGCAGCGGATGCCATGCTAAAGGCGGCGGATGTGGAGCTGATTGGCTATGAGAACGTGGCCTCGGGATACATATCCGTCCTGGTGCAGGGGGATGTAGGAGCCTGCAGGACCGCTGTTGAGGCAGGGATAAAGGCAGTGGATGCCATGGGAGCCGGGGTTTACAGCTCCGTTGTGATCCCAAGGCCCCATCCCCATCTGGAGAAGATCATGACCCGCTACTCACTGGAGGGTCTTCTGCCTCAGGGGTAATGGAATGGAGGCATTGATATGAAATTTATTGACAAGGACCTGCTTTCTGTCCAGGAAGCCAGAATCCTGATGGAACATGCAGGAGAAGCAAAAAAGGCCCTGGCCCTGTACACCCAGGAAAAGCTGGACCGCTGCCTTTGGGCCATGCTGGAAGCCATCAAAGGCTGTCTTAAGAAACTGGCCGTGGAATCAGCAGAGGAAACAGGATACGGGAACTGGCAGGATAAATACAGGAAGAACTGTCTGGTGTGGAACCAGATGTCACAGAGCCTTAAAGGAATGCGCTGCGTAGGCTTGGTGGAAGAAAATCCCGGCAGTAGGACCGCCAAAATCGGCGTGCCCCTGGGAATCATCGCGGCCCTGGTTCCGGCCACAAGCCCGGTGTCCACCACCTTGTTCCTGGCAGCAATCAGCGTTAAATCCGGCAATGCGGTAGTATTCGCTCCCCATCCAAGGGCGGGACGGACGGTGCAGAAAACCGTGAAGCTGCTGGCAATGGCAGCAGAAGCAGCGGGCCTGCCCCAGGGCGCAGTCTCATGTCTGGGTACGGTGGGCAAGGAAGGGACGGCTGCCCTCATGGGCCATCCCCTGACCTCACTTGTGATTAATACCGGGGTCCCCGGACTCCTTAAGGCTTGCCGGGAAAGCGGGAAACCGTTAATCTGCGGAGGAATCGGCCCAAGCCCTGTATTCATTGAACGGACCGCGGATGTGAAACGGGCCGTGGGATACATTATTGCAAGCCGTTCCTTTGACTGCGGAACCCTGGCGGCAGCAGAGCAGTATGTGGTCGCTGACCGGCAGGCTGCAGCTGAAGCCAAAAGGGAAATGCTCAGCCAGGGTGCATACTTCATGAATGAGGAGGAGGAAGCGCGCCTGATTGGCCTGCTGGGGCCAAACGGCAGCAGGGAGACGGAATACATGGGAAAGACGGCTGTCTGGCTGGCCCAAAAAGCCGGATTCCCAGTCCCGGAAGATACAAAGGTGCTGGTATCCCAGCAAACGTACATAACTGATTTTAATCCGTATTCCGGCGCGCTGTTATGCCCGGTACTGGTATTCTATATTGAAGATGACTGGATGTATGCCTGTGAAAAGTGCATGGAGCTGCTGGTCAATGAAAGCTGCGGACACACGCTGGTAATCCATTCAGAAAACGAGGATGTGATCCGACAGTTCATGCTTAAGAAACCAGTGGGAAGGATCCTGGTCAATACCCCGGCTGCCTTTGGCGCCATGGGCGTCACCACGGACCTGTTCCCGTCCATGACCCTTGGCGGCCTGACCGCAGGACTGGGCATCACCAGCGATAACGTATCGCCCATGAACCTGGTGTATATGAGAAATGCTGCCTGGGGCGTAAGGGAGATACCGGGACCGGAGGCCTTTGACGATGGCGGTACAGGCCGGATGGAAGCTGTGAGGGCCGGAGCGGATATGTCTGCGGACCAAAATGCAGCAGCAGTCAGGGATGAAAACCGGAAAGAGGATACATTGGATGTGGCAGGACTGCTGAAGGCAGTGTTGCGGCATCTTGAGGATTGAATATAGCAGCCGATATTAAAAAGTGCTGATAATATGCTAAAACAATTCCCACAAGGAAAATAAATAAGCTGAAAGCGAGGGGAATATATTGGATATTCGTGAATTTTCAAATAAATTGGCGGAAGCCGCAAAGGGCATGTCTCCGGAAGAGAAAGCCTCACTGATGAAAATGTTCGAAACCGTGGCCGATGAGATTACGAAAGTTGGGAGCGGCCAGGGAAATGGGGCTGTGCAGTGCGGTGGATCCGTGCAGGAAAGCAAGGCTGTGCAGGGAACCGGATCCGTGCAGGAAAGCGGGGCTGTGCAGGGAACCGGATTCGCGCCGGGCAGCGGGGCTGTACAGGGAACCTCCCTGCCGGACGGCATCACCGCCCGTCTCCAGGCCCTGAAGGAGAACTATCTGACCCATAAGCCGACCATAACCACGCACCGTGCGCGGGCCATCACCAAGATTGCCAGGGAGAATCCTGGAATGCCAAAAATCATGCTGCGGGCCAAATGCTTCCGCTACTGCTGTGAGACAGCGCCCTTGGTCATCCAGGACAATGAGCTGATTGTTGGCGCTCCCTGCGGCGCACCCAGGGCAGGTGCATTTTCACCGGATATTGCATGGAGATGGATGGAGGATGAGATTGACACCATCGGAACAAGACCTCAGGACCCATTCTATATTTCCGAAGAAGATAAGAAAATCATGAGGGAGGAGCTGTTCCCGTTCTGGAAGGGCAAATCCGTGGATGAGTACTGCGAGGACCAGTACCGCGAGGCAGGGGTCTGGGAACTGTCCGGCGAATCCTTTGTGTCTGACTGTTCCTACCATGCACTGAACGGGGGCGGTGATTCCAATCCTGGGTACGATGTGATCCTGATGAAAAAAGGAATGCTGGACATCCAGAAGGAGGCCATGGACCATCTGGAACAGCTGGATTATGAGAACCCGGATGATATTGAGAAGATTTATTTCTACAAATCCATCATCGATACCACGGAAGGCGTGATGATTTACGCCAGGAGGATGTCAGGATATGCAAGGGAACTGGCTGAAAAGGAAACCAATCCCAAGCGCAAGGCAGAGCTTCTCAGGATTTCCGAGGTCAATGCGCGGGTGCCGGCCCATAAACCAGAGACATTCTGGGAGGCCATCCAGGCTGTGTGGACCATTGAATCCCTTCTGGTGGTGGAAGAGAATCAGACCGGCATGTCCATCGGCCGTGTGGACCAGTACATGTATCCCTTCTATAAGGCGGACATTGAAAGCGGACGTATGAATGACTTCCAGGCATTCGAACTGGCAGGGTGCATGCTGATCAAGATGTCCGAGATGATGTGGATTACAAGCGAAGGCGGTTCCAAGTTCTTTGCGGGCTACCAGCCATTCGTGAACATGTGTGTGGGCGGCGTGACCAGGGAGGGACGCGATGCCACCAATGAACTGACCTACCTTTTGATGGATGCCGTGCGCCATGTGAAGATTTACCAGCCGTCCCTAGCCTGCCGCATCCACAACAAGTCGCCGAAAAAGTATCTGAAGAAAATCGTGGATGTGGTGCGCTCCGGCATGGGCTTCCCGGCCTGCCATTTTGATGACGCGCACATAAAGATGATGCTGGCAAAGGGCGTGTCCATTGAGGACGCAAGGGATTACTGCCTTATGGGATGCGTGGAACCGCAGAAATCCGGCCGTCTGTACCAGTGGACCTCCACCGCCTATACCCAGTGGCCTATCTGCATCGAGCTGGTGTTAAACCACGGAGTCCCTCTGTGGTACGGCAAGCAGGTGTGCCCGGACATGGGGGACCTGAGCCGTTTCCAGACATATGAGGAATTCGAGGCAGCGGTAAAGGAGGAAATCAGGTTCATTACAAAGTGGACCGATGTGGCCACGGTGATTTCACAGCGCGTCCACCGCGACCTGGCGCCAAAGCCCCTGATGTCCATCATGTACGAGGGCTGTATGGAGAAGGCAAAGGATGTTTCCGCAGGAGGCGCCATGTATAACTTTGGACCGGGCGTTGTCTGGTCCGGGCTGGCTACTTATACGGATTCCATGGCAGCCATAAAGAAACTGGTATTTGATGATAGGAAATACACCCTGGAGCAGATAAATGAAGCCCTGAAAGCGGACTTTAAGGGGTATGGGCAGATCCGTACCGACTGCTTAAATGCGCCGAAGTACGGAAATGATGACGATTACGCGGATCTGATTGCCGCCGACCTTGTGAATTTCACGGAGCGGGAACACAGGAAATACAAGACCCTGTATTCGGTCCTGAGCCACGGGACCCTGTCCATTTCCAATAATACGCCCTTTGGACAGATGACAGGGGCTTCTGCCAATGGCCGCCATGCGTGGCTGCCGCTCAGCGATGGGATCAGCCCGACCCAGGGCGCTGACTACAAGGGGCCGACCGCCATCATCAAGTCCGTGTCCAAGATGTCCAATGATAGTATGAACATCGGAATGGTACATAACTTTAAAATCATGGCAGGGCTTCTGGATACGCCCCAGGGCGAGGAGAGCCTGATTACGCTGCTGCGCACGGCCTGCATGCTGGGCAACGGCGAGATGCAGTTTAACTACCTGGACAACAACACGCTGATTGAGGCGCAGAAGCATCCGGAACAGTACCGTGACCTGATTGTGCGCGTGGCTGGTTACAGCGCCTTTTTCGTGGAGCTGTGCAGGGATGTGCAGGATGAAATCATAAGCAGGACCATGCTGACCCAGTTATAGAAGCAGGCAGGAATGAATGGAGATGGAAGAATGGAACATGCAAATACGGCCGGAATCGAGAGGAAGGCGCTGATTTTCAATGTGCAGAAATACAACATGTATGACGGACCCGGAATCCGCACCATTGTTTTCTTTAAAGGCTGTCCCCTGCGCTGCAGGTGGTGCTCCAACCCGGAAGGGATGGAGCGCAGGATACAGGTCATGTTTAAGAAAAACTCCTGTACGGACTGCGGCGCATGCGTAAATGCCTGCCCGGTGGGAATCCATGTATTGTCAAAAGAAACAGGAAAGCATATGATACGGCGCGACATTGACTGTACGGGCTGCCGCAAATGCAAGGCCAGCTGCCCCCAGTCAGCCATCGAGATAACCGGGGAGATGAAAACCATCTCTGAGCTGCTGAAGCTGGTGGAAGAGGACGCTGCCTTTTATGAGACATCCGGGGGCGGTGTGACCCTGGGGGGCGGAGAGTGCACCTCCCAGCCGGAAGCAGCCAAAAGCCTTCTGATGGCGTGCAAGGAGGAGGGCATCAACACTGCCATTGAAACCTGCGGGCATCTGAAAACGGAAAAGCTGCTTCAGATAGCTGAGTATGTGGACCTGTTCCTGTATGACATGAAACACATGGACCCGGTCCGGCACAATGAACTGACCGGGATCAGCAATGAGCTTATCCTCCATAACTTAAATGAACTCCTGCGTCGCAGATTCAATGTTAAGGTCCGTATGCCCATGTTAAAGGGAATCAATGACAGCAGGGAGGAAATTGACCAGATCATAAAATTCCTTCTTCCCTACCGTGAAAACAGGAACTTCAAAGGGATTGACCTGCTGCCGTACCATAAGATGGGTGTAAATAAATACAACCAGCTGGATAAGCCCTATCCCATTGAGGGCGATCCGAGCCTTAGCAGTGAGGACCTGGACCGGATTGAAGGATGGATAAAAGCCTATGATTTCCCTGTGAACGTGGTGAGGCATTAATAAGGGAAGACCATATGGACAAACGCCAGAGAGAGGAGTTTTAAGCATGTGCCTGACAGAAGGTAAAGAGGTCAGACGGGTAATTGAGGAATCCGTGCCGGGTAAGCAGGTAACCATTGCCCATGTGATAGCATCCCCGGTGCCGGAGGTCTATGAATGCCTTGGCATCGATGACAAGGGGGCCATTGGGATCCTTACGCTGAGTCCCTTTGAGACGGCTGTCATTGCGGCGGACATTGCGGCCAAGGCATCGGATGTGCAGATTGGATTCTTGGACCGCTTCACTGGTTCGGTTGTGATTGCCGGGGATGTGGAGAGCGTGGGGACTGCCCTGAAGGCGGTGAACGACACGCTGAAGCGGCTGCTGGGATTCACTGCGGCGGAGATTACAAGGACGTGAGAAGAAAACGGATCATGATAATCGGGGCAGGACGCAGCGGGAAAAGCCTGCTGGGAAGGCGGCTGGAACAGGCGGGAAGGCAGCTGGAACAGGCGGAAAGGCGGCTGGAACAGGCGGGAACCACGGCGGACAGCAAAAACCGGAAGGAGACGGTAGGAGGGGAAAACGGGCTGGAGACAACTGCGGGCAGCCAAACCAGGCCGGGGACAGCAATAGACCCCTGGTCCCGCCGGACTCCTGTCCTTGTGTACAGGGGAACTATAATTGAAGCGCCGGGCGCTTATCTGGAAAGTCCATGGATGCGCCACCATCTGATAGCAGCGGCCCAGGATGCATCCTGTGTCCTGATGCTGGTGGATCTTATGGGGAACAGGGAGATTTACCCGCCGGGATTTGCCATGGCATTCCGTGTGCCGGTGCTCGGGATTGTGACAAAATGTGACCTGATACAGGCGGGACGCAGAGGGCCTGAGCCCTGCTTTTGGCAGCTTGCAAGGGCAGGGATAAAGAAACCATATCTGATGACCAGTGCAAAGGACGGAGATGGGCTTAAAGCCCTGTGCCGTGAAATCAGGGCCTGCTGCAGAACGCCGGAATGGGATGGGAATAAAATGTGGTTGAAATAAAAAATGACAGAAAGGAGGGACAGGACATGGAACAGTTTATCATGAAAACAAAGATATATATGGGAGAAGCCTGCCTTTTACAGTTAAACAGCCTGGGAATCAGGAGGGCCTATATTATATGCGACCCGTTTATGGAGAAATCAGGAAAGGCTTCAGAGATAGAAGGACTTCTAGAGGAAACAGGGGCGCAGAGCCGGATATTTGCCAAGGTTGTGCCGGACCCCACCATTGAGGCGGTGACACAGGGAATTGAAGGGATGGAAGACTTTGCCCCGGATACCGTGATTGCACTGGGAGGCGGTTCCGCCATGGACACGGCCAAGGCGGTCTGCCACCTTTATGCGGCAATGAAACAGGAACAGAGGCCCCGCCTTGTGGCAGTGCCCACCACAAGCGGGACCGGAAGTGAGGTGACATCCTTTGCAGTCATCTCAGATCCAGAGGCCCAGGCCAAGTACCCGCTAAAAGACCCTGCCATGGTGCCGGATGTGGCATTTTTAGACCCGGTACTGACAGCTACGGTGCCTTCCGGGATTACAGCGGACACGGGGATGGATGTGCTGACCCATGGGCTGGAAGCCTATGTTTCCACTCAGTCAGGGGATTTTACGGATGCCTGTGCTGAGAAGGCGGTCCGTATGGTATGGAAGTATCTGGAGCAGGCGGTTGCCGACGGAAGCAATATGGACGCAAGGACCCATATGCACAATGCATCCTGCCTGGCCGGCGTTGCATTTAACGGCGCTTCCCTGGGAATCTGCCACAGCCTGGCGCACGCCCTGGGGGCCCGCTTCCATATTCCTCATGGCAGAAGCAATGCCATCCTGCTGCCGCATGTGATTACATATAATGCAGGTCTGGAGGAAGCCGGTGAGACGGAAGCGCTTTCCCGTTATGTGGAGATTGCCAATCTGTTAGGCATCTCAGCCGGAACCGGGAAAGCCACGGTCCACGGACTGATCCGGCAGATCCGCAACCTTATGAAGCGCATTGGGATACCGGAGCAGATTACGGAGCTTGGTATTGACAGGGAAGAGTTTTTGCAGTCGGTTAAAAGCATGGCCGCAAAAGCCCTGGAGGACGGCTGTACGGCTGCCAACCCAAGAAAGCCTGCTTTAAAAGATCTGGAAGATATATATGGAAGGCTGTGCAAAGGGGGCCTGGGATGAGGTTCATAACAGAGGATGACCTGCGTGCTGTCTATAAGAAGCACCCATTCCCATCCTATGAGACAAAAGCAGGAGAGCGGCTGACACCAGGGGGAAGGCAGTTTTTAAATGACCGCGGTGTCAAAATCAAGGATTCCGTGGAGACAGCCCAGCCCAGGGATGGGACAACACATCAGGTACAGGATAAGGCGTCCCTGATCCACGGGGCCCCATATCCGCTGGAAGAGGCCATTATCCGCTCTGTCCGGGCCAGGTTCCTGGAGGCCGGGGCCAGCCTGCTGGATATGGATGTGCTGGCGGCCCGGGAAATATTCGAACTGGAGCGGAGTCTGGCCGGAATCACACAGGAAATGCCGGATTCAGGGCCGCCATGGGCCAGCTGTACAGGAATCACACAGGAAAACAGGGACAGCCAGCTAAAAGACTGCTTTGAAATCACCGGATTCCATGTCCAATCCCCCAGAGGACGTGAGATTGCCCTCCTTCACTGCCTGAGGTGTGAACTGCGTGTCCTGTCATGTACACTTCCTGAAGATAAGAAGGGAACCGTTAACCGTATCATCAACCGGCTGTCACAGATGATCTGCCAGGCATTTGGAGGAAAGACGTGTCAAAAGAAGAATTAACATTTAAGGCCTGCGACCGTATGGTCAGGGAGTTTGAAGCCGTGATGGCAAAACCTGTCCGGGAACCGTCGGCAGTTTACTATACCGGCGTTGACCTTGGGACCGCCTGCGTGGTGCTGGCTGTCCTGGATGAACACCTGCGCCCGGTGGCCGGAACCTTCCGCTATGCGGATGTGGTGCGGGACGGCATGGTGGTGGATTACATCGGCGCCATCCGCATTGTCAGGGAAATGAAGGAGGAGCTGGAGGAAAAGCTGGGGACCGGACTGTTTTATGCGGCGGCCGCCATTCCGCCGGGCACGGACGCCCTGGACTCCGGGGCCATTAAAAATGTGGTGCAGGGAGCCGGATTTGAAATCACGGCCCTGCCCGATGAACCGACTGCGGCCAATGCGGTTTTAAAGATACGCAATGGGGCTGTGGTTGACATCGGAGGAGGCACCACGGGAATCTCTGTACTGAAGGATGGAAAGGTGGTCTATGTGGCGGATGAACCTACCGGAGGGACCCATTTTTCCCTGGTGATATCCGGCGCCTATAAGATGTCCTTTGCTGATGCGGAATGCTACAAACGGGATAAAAAGAACCACAAGGAGCTGTTACCGGTGCTAAAGCCGGTGATTGAAAAGGTTTCATCCATTATCAGCTGCCACATTGAGGGCAGGGAAGTGGATGGGATTTACCTGGTAGGGGGTACCTGCTGTCTGACAGGGATTGAAGGAATCATTGAAAAGAAAACCGGGATTCCTACCTATAAGCCGGGCAACCCCATGTTTGTGACGCCTCTTGGAATCGCAATGAACTGCCGGGCAGCCTGGTAAGGGGACGGGAAGGTAACATGCCGCAGGCATGGTAAGAAAGATATAAGAAAGGATGAAGGTGTCTATGGAATACCGAATCATTAAATCGCCCACCCAGGGCACCATCGACATACTGTGCCGCAGGAAAGGGTCAGGGCCGTCAAAGCCCATAGGGCAGGCGGACGCCATCGGCCTCATACAGGGCCGGATGATTGAAATGGTATGCGCCGCCGATGTGGCGGAAAAGGCAGTGGGGGTCACGGTGGAAGATATACGTGGCAGCTGTCCCCAGAACATGATACTGCTGGCCATTTTCGGCGATACGGCCTCGGTGGAGGCGGCGATGGATGAAATCCGGAAAAAGGAAACGGAGGCAGGGGAAGGATGGTAACCGCAAGACTCATTGACAACATATGGGCCACCAGGAAGGCAGAGACATTAAATGGCTGTAAGCTGATGCTGGCCCAGATAATCGGCGGCGCCAGGGCAGGGGAACAGATGGTGGTGGTTGATACCATCAGCGCGGGCATCGGCGACCGGGTCATCATTACCACTGGTTCCTCCGCCCGCCGGATGCTTAAGGATGACGGGATTCCGGTAGACGCGGTTGTGGTTGGGATCATAGACGAGGACTGCACCTTCGGCCAGGAGACGGTTTAAGTGACAGGCAGGAAGGCAGACCGTGGGAAAAGCAGTGGAAAGGGCAGTGGGAAGGGCAGTGGGAAAAGCAGTGGAAAGTGCAGTGGGAAGAGCAATGAGAAGAGCAGAGAGGAAGTGAGGGTATGAAACAGCTGGTTTGCGCAAAAGACGTGGAAACCCTGAAGGGGGAAGGGAAGACAGAACTGTGCATTGACCAGGACGCCATTGTCACCCCTTCGGCAAGGGATGCGGCTGACTCCCTTGGGGTGACATTTACATATAAAAAGGAATGCGGCGATGGCAATGCACCTTCGGGCGGCCAGGACATGGATGCCAATCAGATTTACATGGTGCTGAAAGCCCTGTTGGATAAGGGGCTTCTGGATAAGAGGCTGCTGGACGGGTTTTTAAAACCCTATGATGCGCAGAGCCATCCAAACGGTCTTAAGGTGGTGAGGGGGGATTCGGTGAAAATGGATGTGTTCGACACCGGGAATCCCAAGGCCACAGCGTACTATCAGGAGCTTATAAGCAAGGAGGAATCCCATATCAGCGCAGGTTTCCTTGTGATTGACCACTCGGATTTTGAATGGGAACTGACCTACGAGGAAATTGATTATGTCATCGAGGGCACGCTGAACGTGACCATTGACGGGACCACATACACTGCCCATGAAGGCGATGTCCTGTTTGTCCCATCCGGTTCAAAGGTCATCTGGGGGTCGCCGGATAAGGCCAGGATATTCTACGCCACGTATCCGGCCAACTGGGCGGACCTGTGATAGGGAACTTCAATCATATAAAGCAGTTAAATAGCAAAGAGAGGTAATTTTCACATGGAAAATTTCGATTACGACCTGCGTTCCATACAGGAAGCCAGGGACCTGGCCCGCAGGGGGGAAGCGGCAGCAAAGAAGATGGCTGGATATACCAGTGAGCAGATAGACAGGATTTTACAGAACATGGTCAAGACCGCAGAGGAGCACGCGGCATGTCTGGCCCGGATGGCGGTGGAGGAGACAGGATTCGGCAAGGAGCTTGATAAAACCTACAAGAACCACGCCGCATCCACCCTTCTCTACCAGGATATCAAGGACATGAAGACCGTTGGGATCATCAGCGAGGACACGGTCAGGGGTACCATGGACGTTGCGGAGCCGGTTGGACTGATCATGGGTATTGTCCCATCCACCAACCCCACCTCCACCGCCATATACAAGTCCATGATTGCCATTAAATCAGGCAATGCAATTGTATTCTCACCCCATCCTTCCGCAGCAAAATGCACCCTGAAGGCAGCACAGCTGATGTGCCAGGCAGCCGTGGAAGCAGGGGCGCCCGCGGATGTGATTGGATGTATTTCCATGCCGACCATGGGTGCAACCAATGAACTGATGCATTGCAGGGAAGTGTCCGTCATCATTGCCACCGGAGGTCCGGGCATGGTAAAAGCGGCATACAGCGCGGGAAAGCCCGCCATCGGGGTAGGGGCCGGCAATTCCCCTGCTTACATCGAGAGGACCGCGGATGTCAGCCATGCGGTGAGGACCATCATGGCCAGCAAGACCTTTGACAACGGGACCATCTGCGCCTCCGAACAGTCCATAATCTGCGAGGAATGCAACCATGATGAGGTGGTGGCGGAGTTAAAGGCCCAGGGCGGGTATTTCATGACAAAGGAAGAGACCGAAAAGGTATGCGGCCTGCTGTTTAAGAACGGCCATGCCATGAACGCCAGGTTCGTGGGCCGCTCCCCCCAGGCAATTGCAAAGGGCGCAGGCATCACAATCCCGGAAGGCACAAGGGTCCTGATCGGTGAGCAGGAAGGCGTGGGCGAGGGATACCCCCTGTCTTATGAAAAGCTGACCACCGTGCTGGGATTCTACACGGTGAAGGATTGGAAGGAAGCCTGCCAGCTGAGCATTGACCTTCTCCAGAACGGTATCGGCCACACCATGAGCCTGCATACCCAGGACCGGGAAATGGTACTTAAATTCGCTGCCAAGCCGGCATCCAGGATTCTTGTCAACACCGGAGGCAGCCAGGGCGGCACAGGAATCAGCACAGGCCTTAACGTTGCATTTACCCTGGGCTGCGGAACCTGCGGGGGAAGCTCTGTTTCGGAAAATGTCAGCCCCTTGCAGCTGATTAATATCAAGAAGGTGGCCTATGGGCTGAAAGACTGTACCACGCTGATGGAAGATGACAAAACCTTTCACCCGGGAATGGCTGTGACGGATCAGCCGGCCGGCAGCATCCCTGCCCAGGCAGCGTCTGCCTGCGGGCCATGCCGCGGTAATCTCAGCCCGGCGGCAATCGTGGCTGCCTATGATGCAAGGAATACGGACAGGGCCGCGGATACCACTGAAGCTGCCAAGGCCGTTCCAGGTGAAAATGAAAAGCTGGCAGCCCTTGTGCGCCAGCTGATCACCACCATGAAGGACCAGAAGGATGCGTAGGAAAGGGGAGAGTCATGGACCAGTATGAGGCAATCATAAAACTTCTTATGGAAGCAGCCAGGGAAAGCATTCCGGATGCCCGGGATAATACAATCCCGGTAGGCGTTTCCAACCGTCACGTGCACCTGTCCCAGGGGGATCTGGAAGCCCTGTTCGGACCCGGATATGAATTGTCAAGGATGAAGGATTTATCCCAGCCCGGACAATACGCCTGCAAGGAAACAGTAACCATCTGCGGGCCAAAGGGGGCCATTGAAAAGGTCCGGATCCTTGGCCCGGTCCGCAGCAGGACACAGGTGGAAATCCTGGCAGGAGACAGCTTTAAGCTGGGGATAAAATCAACCGCCAGGCTGTCCGGGGACCTGGATGGTACCCCGGGAATCACCATCATTGGGCCGAAAGGGTCGGTACAGATAAAAGAGGGGCTGATGGTGGCGCAGCGCCATATCCACATGCTTCCGGAGGATGCGGCCAGGATGGGTGTCCGTGACGGACAGGTGGTAAGCCTGGAAGTGGATGGAATCCGGGGCGGCATCTTAAGGAACACCATTGTGCGCGTAACCAGCCAGTCCGGCCTGGAATGCCACATTGACACGGAGGAAGCCAATGCCCTGGGCTTAAGCTCCTCATCCAGGGTAAAGATAGTTCAATAAAATAACAATAAAAACAGAAATGTCAGGAGGACAATCAAATGAAGTATGATGCATTAGGAATGATTGAGACAAAAGGACTGGTAGGTTCCATCGAGGCAGCAGACGCAATGGTCAAGGCAGCCAATGTTACGCTGATTGGCAAGGAGTTCGTGGGCGGCGGCCTGGTGACAGTGATGGTCAGAGGTGATGTGGGCGCTGTCAAGGCGGCAACCGACGCAGGTGCGGCAGCTGCCCAGAGGGTTGGGGAACTGGTATCTGTCCATGTAATCCCACGTCCCCATGCAGAGGTGGAGGTAATCCTTCCGGCTGTAAAGGAAGCACAGTAATATAGGGATATATAAAGGATATGTAAAAGATATGGATGAATGGGGAAATGCTGTCCTGGCAGAGGGACGGCATTTCCTTTTGTGTTTTTGAACCCGGCATGAAATGATTATCCGGCTGGTTTGGGTTATATGGAGGCCGGCACTGTGGACGATATGGCATAAATGTAGTAAACTGGACTTAATAAAAACCGATAGGGGAGGTGCGGGATGATAAGAAGACTGGGAATTGCAAGATGCGGGCTTGCCTGCTGTTTATGTTCGGAAAATACACACTGCGCAGGCTGTGATTCAGGAGAATGCCAGGACAAGGACTGGTGTGAAAACAGGAACTGTTCATTGGAAAAGGGAATCAGCCACTGCTATGTCTGTGGGGAAGACTGCCGTAAAGATATATTGTCAAAGATTAAGCCATATGCATTTAACCTCTTTGTAAAAAGGTATGGTGAAGAACGGCTTTTAGACTGCCTGGAGGCAAATGAGAAGGCTGGGGTGGTTTATCACCGCGATGGGTTAAACGGTGATTATGATGGGTTTGAGGATGTGGAGATGCTCATTGACTTTATAAAAACGGGAAATCTGCAATCTCCGTAATCACAAAAAGGCAGATAAATCAACTATATAAAGATAATTCAGATGTATCAATCATCCTGGGGGAATGGCGGCGCCCGGTTTATGGACGCCTGACGCCGCCGGATCCAGGGATGGACGGAAAAAAGGAGGCCCTATGTACGAAAGGATGCTCAATAAGCAGGAAAAACCAACCATGACCATGATGACATCATACTGCGGCTGCAATGCCGGACGGTTTACCCGCCTGAACAGCTGGATGTCCGAAAACTACAAAACCGTGCAGCAGGTTACATTTCCCTATGGCAACCGATACGGCTGGGGAATTGCCCACAGGATAGGGAAGAAGCTCATATGCAATGTATTCGCTGAAAACAACGGGTTTACGGTCATGGTCAGGTTATCGGATAAACAGTTTGAATCCATATATGAAGAGTTGCAGCCATATGCCCGGGAGTACATTGACCATAAATATCCCTGCGGCGACGGCGGCTGGATACACTACCGCGTCACCTGCGAAGCCCATTATGACGATATACAAAGGATATTGGCTGTAAAATGCTCATAAATATCCATGGGCTGGGATTCCGGAGTCCCGGACATACCCTGGTTCCATGAAGGGACAGCTGCATCCTGCATGGAATGAATTAATAATAAAAGCGTAAAAAGAACTTAAAACAATGATGGGGAATCTATGCTATAGTGATAACAGGACAGGAGGAATATGGCATGAAGAAAATGCAGCTGTACAATGGTGATTCCCTGGATGACTTTTTAAAAATCAGGTCCATATTGGAGAAAAACAACATAAGATATGACACGGAAAATACATCAGCGGGGGGAACAGGCCGGATGATAGGAAGTCTCCTGGCTTTTGGCCGCCCGGCGTCAGGTCTTATGGATGACCACAGGCAGAATTTTAAGATTTTTATTGATGAAAGCCAGTATGAAAAAGCGAAAAACCTGATTGGTTATATTGGGTAACTGGCTGGAGGTGTCCTTACCCTTGCGGGGAAGCCAATGGACACCGTGGGCGGAACCTGGATTTGCATTTCCATCCGTGATATGCTATGATTGAAGGCATGAAATGTTTAACAAATATTAGCAAGGATTCCCACATCCCCTAAGGTGGTGAGATGAATTGCCAAAAACAAACCATATGAACCGGGTGAGCACCTACCGTATGCAAGGCTGAATCTGCATACGGTTTTTTTGTATGGTAAGGAGGATGGGTATGGTGAATAGGAGCGGACATGAGGAAGACTATGATAAAGGCTATGACAAAACACGTGACGGACAGGAAAATATTGCATACATCCTGATTAAATTCAGTCTTCCTCTTATTCTCAGCGGTATCTTACAGCAGCTATATAACTGGGCGGATGCGTTTATTGTGGGCAATGTGGAGGGTGAGCTGGCCCTGGCGGCAATCGGGGCAACCGGGACGGTTGTGAACTTTTATCTTATGGCAATTACCGGATTCACACTGGGACTATCCATCCTCTTTGCCCATAAATCAGGCAGCGGGGAAACCAGGGCCATACCGGGCATCCTGTCAACCTTTTCCCTGATATTCGGCGTGGGTTTTTCATTCTTTGCGGCCGCCGGAATCTGTCTGGCATCCCCGATACTGGGCCTGTTACATACGACCGGGGATACAATCCGCCTGGCAGGGGATTATCTGCAGATCATATTTGCAGGTATTCCATTTCTGGCAGTGTACAATGTTTACTCAGCTGCACTTCGCGGGATTGGGGACAGCCGGGCGCCGTTTCTGGCCATTGTTTTTTCTTCTGCCGTGAATGTGGTCCTGGACATCCTGTTCGTGGCCTGCATGCGCTGGGGCGTTAAAGGAGCTGCAGCCGCAACCGTTGTCTCCCAGGCGTCCATGACAGCATTCCTGCTTCTGTATGCAGTGGTTAAGCATCCGCTGCTGCGGTTTCGCCTGACTGGCAGGCTGCTGGACCGGACCGCATTATTGCAGGGGCTGCGCATGGGCCTTCCGCCCATGATCCAATCCAGCATCAGCGCATTCGGAAGCCTGCTCCTGCAGAATTTCATGAATGGCTTTGGAACGCAGACCGTGGCGGCCATTACCACCGCATACAGGGTAGATACAATCATCCTGCTGCCGGTTATTAATCTGGGGTCGGGGATTTCCACCATTGTGGCCCAAAACCATGGGGCAGGGGATAAAATGCGCGCCAGGAAGGTGTTTGGTGTCGGGACGGTCATGATGGTGGTTGTATCCCTGTGCCTGACAATCCTGGTCATCCCCACGGGCGGCCATGTCATTGCACTGTTTGGCGTGGGTGCGGGAGCTGTGGCAATCGGGCAGGAATTCTTTCGCAGGATTGCCAGCTTTTATGTGGTCTTTGGACTTGCAACAGCTGTACGCGGATATCTGGAAGGGATTGGGGACGTACTTTATTCCAGCATTGCGGGTATTGTCTCTCTGATATCCCGTATTCTGGCTTCTTATGGGATGGCGGCTGTCTGCGGGAATATGATCATCGCTTATGCGGAGGCATTTTCCTGGGGCGTATTGCTGGCGCTTTATCTGGCGCGGGTAGGATGGAGGCGGTATGGCAAGGATTCCTTTTGGCAGAAATTATCATAAAAACCCTTGACCCTCACGTTACGTGATAATATAAGATAAAGGTAAATCATAAACCAGATAGGAGTTGATACCATGAGGACTGTTAAGGAAGTCGCCTCGCTGACCGGTGTCAGTGTGCGCACGCTACAATATTATGATGAGATAGGGGTGTTCAAACCAACCAAGGTCACGGATGCCGGATACCGGCTGTATGACGATGCATCCCTGAACACCCTGCAGCAGGTCCTGTTTTTCCGGGAATTGGATTTTCCGCTGAAGGATATCAGGATAATTATGGGAAATCCTGACTATGACAGGCTGGAAGCCTTCAGGAAGCAGAAAGAACTGCTGAAGGCTAAGCGGGACAGACTGGACCGTCTGCTGGAACTGTTGGATAAACTGGAAAAAGGAGAGACTTGTATGAGCTTTGAGGAATTTGATTTAAGCGGGTATGTGGAGGCGCTGGAGCATTTTAAACGTGAGAACATGGATGAGGTAATACGGCACTGGGGCAGCGTGGAGAAGTTTGAGGAGCTGGTGGACCGGGTCAGGGACCATGAATCAGGCATTGCACAGAATGCAATTAAATATTATGGAAGCGTTGAAGCGTATGTGGACGCCATGAAGCACAGCCTGGAACATTTTTCGGAAAATATGGAGAAGATGGAGAAAATCAAGGAAAAGGGCTATGTGGAACGGAATCAGGAACTGACGGAGGAACTGTTAAAGGATGTGTCCAGGGATGTGGCGTCCAGGGAAGTGCAGGATGTCGTGGATCAGTTGATGAACCTTCTGAGTAAGGAGGACAGTCCCGATATGGACATGGGGAAGAATTACTGGAATGTGCTGATAGACGGGTATCTTCATAACCCCACGCTGATTGAGGGCATGGATAAACGCTATGGGACAGGGGCTTCCCGGTTCATGGGTGAAGCACTGCAGTATTACCTGGATAACCGGGATGGCAGGCGTTGAAGGGGAGACAGGAAAACGTTAAAGAAAAACCATAGATCCTTAAGCAAGGGTTAAGGTATCAAAATGAAAAATATGATATAGTAAATCCAGGAAGCAATACCGGAGTATGCAGCTGACGGAAGGTTATTTTCAACAAATATCAGCAAGGATTCTCCCATCCTCTAAGGTGGTGGGATGAATTGCCAAAAACAAACTTAA
>OLOS01000319.1_pt1 | contig 54627 bp, 51 predicted proteins | sample 1672631 | NCBI WGS metagenome assembly OLOS01 (sample SAMEA3136707, study PRJEB25190) | human gut metagenome | biome: human gut; feature: human-associated habitat; material: faeces | place: Austria | collected 2013
ATATAACGAAAACTCTGTTGATTATTACCGCTTTATTATGCATCTGCGTTTGTTTACCCAGCGGCTCTTAGGTCATCAAAGCTATGAGGCAAATGAAGATGATGAAGATCTGCTTGCGGCTTTAAAAAGGAAATATTATAAAGCGTATCAATGCTCAGAAAAAATAAAACAATTCATAAAAGAAGCATACGCTTATGATATTACTGATGAAGAGCTGCTTTACCTTACAATTCACATCAATCGCTTGAATCACGCTTAATAACAATCATTACACTGGATAGTTACATTAAGTTGGCTAAACCTTCAAAGTAAAAACTTTTGGAGGAACATATTATGAGAAAATATGAAGCTTTAGTAAAAACAATCATAAACAACGTGGGAGGTAAAAAGAATATTCAAAATGCTTCTCATTGTCTGACAAGGATTAGATTAAGTCTAAAAGACTTCAACCTTATTGTTGAAGAAAATATTCTGGCATGTGATGAGGTATTAACAGCGCAGAAATCTGGCGGTGAGTATCAGGTTGTTGTAGGCACAATTGTACCTGATGTCTTTAATGAAGTCATGCGTCAATTAGGAGCTCTGACTTTGGCTGATGGCGATGCAAACGAAATACAGGAAAAAGGTCATTTGCTTTCAAGGGCAATTAAAACTTTAACCAAATGTATGTCGCCATTTCTCAGTGTCATGGCGGCAGCTGGCCTGCTTCGAGGTGTATTGGTATTAATTGATGCCACGGGTTTACTTTCTGCATCTACATTGGAGTATCAGCTGATTCAGGTAGTAGCTAATGTCGTATTAATGTTTTTGCCAGCTTTTGTTGGTTTTACAGCCGCAAAATATTTCAATATGAAGTATGAATATGTCGGTTTAGTCCTTGGATTAGCCTTAGTATTTCCATCATTAGAAACAATGATCAATCCAGTAGATAGTGCGCCTTTATATACTTTATTTGCAGGCACATGGTTTGAGACAGCTGTCCATTCTACTTTCTTTGGCATACCAATTCTGCTGCAATCAGGAGGTTATGCTTATGCCATTATACCTGCTATCGTTTCTGTATATTTTGCATCTAAAATTGAAAAATTGATTGATTCACATTGCTCTGATTTGATTGCTTTTTCTATAGTGCCTATGCTGACTATGGCTATTTCTTTCCCTGCTGCCTTGTTATTCTTAGGACCGCTAAGTAATTTCGCAGGTTTATTAATGCAGAATATCATTATGTGGGCATATAGTATTAATCCAATCATATCATCAATTGTCATTAATGTAACTTATCAGCCAATGGTTGTCTTAGGTATCCATTGGGCATTATCGCCGATTACTTATAACAGCTTTGCTATGCTTGGATATGATCCAATCATGGCATGTATGTGGCCTTCAGCATTTTCAATCGCTGGTGTCTGTTTTGCGATCTGGTTTAGAACCAAGGATAAGAAGATGAAAGCCATCGCAGCACCAGCGGGAATATCTGCTTTATGTCATATAATGGAGCCAGGATTATATGGTATTACAGTACCTAATAAACGTTATTTTGCTTACTGTATCATTGGCGCAACTCTGGGCGGCATGTGGCTTGCATTCACTCAGACTTATAATTATGCTCTGACGGGTACAATTCTAGGTGTTGTAGGTTTCATCAATCCTGAAACAGGAAGTCTTCTCGGTATGTGGAATATGATACTGGCAATTTGTATTGTTGTTGGAGTGCCATTCTTATTGACTTTCTTTACTTATAAAGATAAAGAAAAGGTTGAGAAAAATCAGGTGCAGACTAAACAAGAAGTGAAGTCATTTGAAAAAGAAATCATTGTTTCACCGATAGAAGGTGAAACAGTATTGCTTCAAAATGCAAATGATATTTCTTTTAAGGAAGGCAAAATGGGAAACGGTATTGCAGTCAATCCTTCTGTTGGAGAAGTATATGCGCCATTTGACGGCGTGATGAACATGGTTTTTCCTACCAAGCATTGTTTCGGGATGACTGGGAAGAATGGCGCAGAAGTTTTGATTCACATTGGTATTGATACGGTCAAATTAAATGGAGAACATTTTTCTGTATTAAAAAAACAAGGAGAAGAAATTAAGGCGGGAGAAAAAATTGCAGAATTTGATTTGGAAGTGCTGAAGGCGTTAGGCTATGATATGCAGACATATATAATTGTTACTAATACAAATGCTTATCTTGATGTATTAGAGGCGATTGATGATAAACAACAGGTAAGAGTCAATGATCCTCTAATTATGACACTTTCAAAGGAGATGCTATCCCATGTTGCAGGATAACAGTCAGAAAGTTTTTAAACAGAGAATTCGTTCTGTATTGATAGGCTGCGCCTATGGCGATGCTTTTGGGATGGCTGCTGAAGGAATGTCTTTCAATGCGATTCATAATGCTTATCCCAAAGGAATCAATGAATTTTTACCTTCAATTAATCACGGCATATCAGATAGGATTTTTCCGGCAGGTTCAATTACTGATGATACTTTGCATACTTTTCTTCTGATTGATGGACTTTACGAATATAAGAGTAAGTTTACAAGTGAAATCTATATGCGATATTTATCAGATTGGTATAAGTCTAGTCCAATTGCTGATCAGGTTATTGGGCCTTCCACATTAAGAGCCATTGAGGCATATCATCAAGGAAAAAAGAATAGATCAGCTGAGTATGCTGTAAGCAATGGTGCAATAATGAAAATATCACCAGTTGGATTGATTAGAAACACTAAAACCACAATTCGTGACCTAGTCTGTGAAGTTAATAAACCGACTCATAATTCAAATGTCTGCCTGAGTGCAGCATGCGTGACAGCTTATTTAATCAGTTGTTTTTCACGAAATGAGAAGGGGTTAAAGGATTTAGTACCATTAACTTATGAGATGATTGACTTTTGCCAGGATATAGGTTTTGATATGCCGTCTGCTTCTTTAAAAGCAAGAATCGAACTTGCAATGGCGCTCCTAAATGAAAGCGATGTGTATACATTTTCTTTGAGGCTTTCTGAACTTATAGGAACAGGAATTAATTGTACAGAAACACTGCCATGTGCTTTAGCTATTGTTTTGTATACCAATGCTGATATCCAAGAGACAGCCTCAATATGTGCATCAATTGGCGGAGATACAGATACCCTAGGAGCTATTGCATGCAGTATTTGTGGATCGCTGGGATATTTGCCTGATGATAAGGAAATTGAGGTTTTGGAATCTGTTAATCAAATTCGATTTGATAATTATGTGGATAAAATCATAAGTATTATCGAAACCAGCTAATAAATTAGAGAATAAACTATAAATTATGAGTAATGAAAGAATCCCTTTGTGCAGATAACGAAGTAAATGCTATTTACAGGGGATCTTTTCTAGTTGAAAGAATGAATAACTAATAGTTTGTATAAAAATATCGATTCGATTGTTGGTGTTAGCGTCTTAATTGAAAAGAATAAAAAAAGATCCAAAGAAAATTTTGTCTCTTTGGATCTTTTTACTATTCATAATTTTCTGCCCAAACTAAATTTGGATTTGACGGCATCTGCTTCACATAACGATTCAAATCGTTCAAATCAAACTTTAAGTCATTAAGCTCCACCGGATCATGCATTGCCTGATAGCGCTCATACACCTTTACGACATCACTGTAACTGAGAATCATTACATCCTGATACAGATCAGGAACACTTGCCGTTGGCATTAGCTGAGAGATGCCGTTTGTCAGTCCGATTGAATCAAATGTCCAGTCACCAATATTATTCATCTCGGCGGATACAAAGTTGGTAATTGCCGAATACGGCATATTTGTTACCATATACTGCGGAATAATGCTCAGCACATCAGGGATGCGGCTGAAGCCAACCGGTGTCATCATTCGCTTAACAATAGCCTTAATGATATCCTGCTGTACTTGATTGCGGGTCAGCTCATTCGCATAGCTGGCACGATGTCTTGCCAGTGCCAAAGCCGCTGGCCCATAGATGAAGCGCTCTCCCTCTTCAAGACAAATCTGATCATCCCATAAATAAGAACGCTCAGCATTTTGTTCACAGAAGGTAACCGGCACATTCACCGTAATACCGTCCACAGTATTAACAATTTCTATCAGTGATGAGAAGCTCACCTTTACATAATAATCAATCGGGAAACCAAACAACTCCTCGGCGGCTGCTATCGTGGTATCAATACTGTAAAGTCCGGTATGTGTCAGTTTATCCAGCTGATCATTTTTAGCAGGATTCGGCACATAGGCATCACGCGGTATTGAAATCATCGTAACATGATTCGCCACCGGGTCAACAAGCATCAGGATATTTACATCACTGCGCAGCTGCTGATGCGGATCACCTAATTCATCCATGCCGGAGAGATAGACCGCAAATGGTTCATCAGGCAGCTTTGCATTAACTTCTGCCGGTGTCAGCTCAATCTCTCTAGTAAATGTTTCGATTACCTTATAAGAACCAGCAAACCCTTCAACTGAATCAGCCATCATTTTTATGTATGCGTCATTAATTAAGATTGCGTCATCATAGCCCAGCAGGAAATCATTAATCATCACCGAGTAATCAACATACTCATACTTGCCGTATTCAATGCGCTGATCAATCTTGCCAAGCGCAAATTCAGTTAAATCTTTATCCGTCCCTGTCTGCAGGCCAATAGTCTTGCCATTGAAATCTTCAATTGAATTACCTTCGTTATCAGCCAATGTCAGCAGTGATATTTTGTCAATGCGCGTCTGTGTCTCATTCGTTATAGTTTTAAGCGTATTGGTCAGCGTTCCGGCATAATGATTGCCAACCAGCATGACAGCTATCAGCAGAACCTGAACTACTCTTTTTACCGTGGTAACACCGCGCCCAAGCTTCATAATCATTAATACAGTAAACATTGCCAATAAGACGAATAAGAGGGCAATAATTAATACCAGCCATTTAAAATTCAGCATATTCAAATTAATCAGTGTATAAATAAATAAAATCATAACACTGACTTGGATCAGTAATAGAATCAGATCAGGAATCCTTGTCCTTTTCCTTCTTGGTCTTTTTTCCGCCTTCATAAAAACCTCCAATTATTTCATGTATCATTATACCCTAAGCAAATAAAGATTAACAGCAGTTTCAGAAAATTGAAAGAAACATTAAACTGCCATTATATATGTGAGATATTTAAAATATATAGAAAAGGAATCTTTTCTATGTAATTCACTAAAAAAGTAGACAGGTTTTTTGGTATAATGATACGCAGAGGTGATCGCATGTCTTATTTAGATAGTTTAAATCCGAGTCAATATGACGCGGTAACATACACAGATGGCCATATCCGGATCATTGCCGGTGCGGGTTCAGGAAAAACCAGAGTTATAACTACACGTATCGCTTATTTAATTGAATCGTTAGGGATTGCGCCTTATCGTATTTTAGCGATTACGTTTACGAATAAAGCGGCTAATGAAATGAAAGAGCGTGTTTATTCCATCCTTGGTGATGATGCATCAGGGATGTTTGTTTCAACGATACACTCCTTTTGTGTTCGTTTATTGAGAGAAGATATACATAAAATGGGCGATGGATATCCGCGCAATTTCACAATCGTAGACAGCGATGATCAGAAAAGTATTCTTAAGGAAGCTTACAAGATGTACGGCATTGAGGTAAAGAGCTACAGCTATGCAAATGTGCTCTCTTATATTTCTGCCTGCAAGGGTGAAGAAATTTCCCCGGAAGCAGCTATGAGCATTGCCAATGAGTTTACGAGTGAGAAAATCAAAGCTCAGGTTTATGATTATTATGAAAAACGTTTGGAGCATATGAAGGCGCTTGACTTTGATGATTTATTGCTGTTTACCAATCGGCTTTTAAAGAAGGATCAAGAGGTGCGGGTTAAGTGGCAGCGCCGTTTTGATTATATTCATGTCGATGAGTTTCAGGATGTTGATAAGATTCAGTACAGCATTATCCGCTATCTGGTATCAGATAAATGCAATCTTTGTGTGGTTGGCGATCCCGATCAGACGATTTACACATGGCGCGGCGCGGATGTGAATATCATCATGAATTTTGAGAAGGATTTTGCGCCTGTTCATACCGTGATGCTGAATGAGAATTACCGCTCATGCCCGTCGATTCTTAAGGGTGCCAACAGCGTTATTAAGAATAATAAGAATCGTATTGATAAGGATTTGTATACATCAAGGCAGGAGGATAATAAAATTATTCATTATTCTGCTTTTGAAGAAGCGCTTGAACCAGCCTGGGTCTGCCAGCAGATCAATAAGTGTATTCAAAGCGGCGCGGCTTATCGTGACATCGCGGTGCTTTACCGCAGCAATTATCTGTCACGTTCTTTAGAAAAACAGCTGCTTGAAGCAAGGATTCCTTACCGTATCTATGGCGGTGTACGATTCTATGACCGTGCGGAAATCAAGGACGCACTCTCTTATTTAAGAATGCTGATTCATGATAACGCGGCCATTGACTTGGCATTAAAACGTATTATCAATGTGCCTAAGCGCAGTATCGGCAATAAGACGGTAGAGACGATTGAAGATTATTCACGCAGTGAGAATATGAATATGTATGAAGTGATTAAGAATCATGATGTAGCCCGCGGCAAAGCGCAGACGGCGCTGAATGATTTTATTAAGCTGATTGAGAAATATCGCAATTTAGTAAATTCAATGTCTATTTCGATGCTGCTTGAGGGTTTAATGGATGAATGCGGCTATATGCAGATGCTTGAGGATGATAAGGAAACTGAGCGAATCGAGAACGTTAAGGAATTAATTAATGATATCGAGGATTTTGAAACCGCCAATCCTGATGGTACGCTGGATGAATATCTCCAGCAGATTGCTTTGTATACCGATAAGGAACAGGAAAATAACGGTCAGTTTGTGCAGCTGATGACAATTCATGCGGCCAAGGGTCTGGAATTTGATATTGTGTTTGTTTACAGTATGTGTGATGGTATTTTCCCAAGTGAGAAAGCTATCAGTGAAGGCGGAAGAACGGCGCTTGAGGAAGAACGGCGCTTGGCTTATGTGGCTTTCACCAGAGCGCGCAAACAGCTGTTTATATCTGATGCGCAGGGGTATAGTTATGTTATGGACCGCATTAAACTGCCATCGCGTTTTATCAAAGAGATTGATCCGGATACGATTGAACATTTTGGTGTGCAGGATGCGACTCAGCATACAGCTTCCCGGCAGGAAGAGCTGCCTTCCGGTCAAGTTGCCAAAGCGCTCACCTATGTGGATGAAGAAGGTCATGCGCCGGTAAAAACATCGGGCCGCATCCGTAAAGGTGATTTAGTGGTACATACTAGTTTTGGGGAGGGTGTCGTGCTTGATACATCCCAGGGTGTCTGGAAAATTGCTTTCAATAATAAATTCGGCATCCGCAAGATCATGGCGAATCATCCTTCAATCACTAAAAAATAAAGAGAGGTATCGGTATGAGCATAGAGAGAATTAATGAACTGCGGGATATTTTACGCAGACTGTCCCGTGAATATTATGAACTGGATGCGCCTAGTGTCAGTGATCAGGAATATGATCGTTATATGCAGGAGCTGATTGAATTAGAAAATCAGTATCCAGAGGCATATGATCCTGAATCACCGACTCAAAAGGTTGGCGGCAAGGTATTGGAAGGCTTCAATAAGGTAGCTCATAAGGAAGTGATGCTTTCTTTAGGCAATGCTTATAATTTTGAGGATCTGCAGGCTTTTGATGAGCGGGTGCGCAATGAAGTCGGCAATGTGGAATATGTTGTGGAATGCAAGATCGATGGTTTGGCGATGAGCTTGATTTATGATGAAGGTAAGCTGCAGATGGCGGTTACCCGCGGTGATGGTACAGTGGGTGAAGATGTGACAAATAATGTGTTAACGATTCGATCAATTCCAAGAACTATTGAGTTTAAAGGGCCGCTGGAGCTGCGCGGTGAGGTGTATATGCCCAAGGCCAGCTTTGAGCATCTGAATGCGATTCGCCGTGAACGCGGTGAGGATGAATTTGCGAATCCGCGTAATGCGGCTGCCGGCTCAATCCGTCAGCTTGATTCCAGAATCGCGGCCAGCCGTAAGCTTGACGCTTTCTGGTATACTTATGTCAATGCGGAAAATGATGGCATGACGACGCATGAACAATGCTTAGAGCGCTTTGCGCAATTGGGCTTTCACTGCAATGAGGAACGCCGTGTGTGCAAAACAATTCAGGATGCCTGGGACTATATTCAGGAAATGACAGAAAAGCGCAATGATCTGGCTTTTGATATTGACGGTATGGTGCTGAAGGTAAATTCACTCGCTGATCAGCGCCGTTTGGGGGCTACCATTAAAACACCTAAATGGGCGATTGCTTATAAATTCCCGGCTGAAGAAGTTATTACAAAGCTGCATGATATTATGATTACCGTAGGCCGTACCGGTAAAATCACCCCTAATGCGGTACTGGAACCAGTAAGAGTTGCGGGTACCAGTGTGTCAGCGGCAACCTTGCATAATGAAGATATGATTAAAGCCAAGGATGTGCGGGTAAATGATTTTGTGGTGATCCGCAAGGCCGGCGACATTATTCCAGAGGTGGTCAGAGCGCTGCCTGAACGCCGTGAGACTGATTCAAAGCCTTATGTATTCCCAACGATTTGTCCGATCTGCGGTTCTAAATTAGTCCGTTTTGAAGATGAAGCGAATCATTACTGCATCAATCAGGACTGTCCGGCCAGAGTTGTGGAAAGCATCATTCACTTCGCTTCCCGTGATGCGATGGATATTGATACGCTAGGTGATAAAAAGGTTGAATTTTTACATAACCATGGCTGGCTGAATACGGTTGAAGATATTTATAAGCTGAAAAATCACCGTGAGGATCTTCTGCAATGTGAAGGCTATAAAGAAAAATCAGTAGATAAGCTGTTAAATGCGATTGAAGACAGTAAACAGAATCCTTTGGAGGATTTGATCTTTGGTTTAGGAATCCGTCAGGTCGGTAAAAAGGCAGCGAAAATTTTGGCGCAGCAATTTCAGACGATGGATAAGCTAATGCTCGCGGAAAAAGAAACGCTGACTAAGATTCATGATATCGGTGAAATTACCGCTGATGCGATACTGGCTTTCTTTGCGGAAGAAAAGAATCAGCAGCTGATTGAAGCATTAAAGCATGAAGGGCTTCGTATGGACAGTGATCAAATTGAAAAAGTGGAGAGCTATTTCACGAATAAAACGGTTGTCCTGACAGGTTCCTTAGAACGAATGACAAGAGATGAAGCGAAAGACCTGCTTGAAAAATACGGCGCCAATGTTTCCGGCAGCGTTTCCAAAAAAACCGATCTGGTTATTTATGGCGAAAACGCTGGCAGTAAGCTGCAAAAAGCATTACAATTAAACATAGAAACAATGGATGAAGTCTCATTTATAAGCGAGGTGAACCGCTATGAAACTACATAAAACGGCAGTGCTGCTGCTTTGTGCCGCGCTTTTTGGCAGTGCATGTACGAAGCAGGAGATCGACGATCAGGATCAAATCACTGAGATTAAACCGGTAATCAGCGGTGAATATGGTTATGTTTTGGATTATGAAGCCAGTGACACAAGAATTGTGCATAACAGCTATCGCTCCTCAAAATATGATCCGCTGTCGATGGGCTATCTTGCCCAGCAGCTGGCCAAGAAATATTTTGATCCGGGTGAGTATTTGGTGAAGGAGGGTCAGATTGTCAGTGCTTTAGAGCTTGAACGCTATGAAACTGACGGCTCGGCACGCGGACTTTTGAAGTTTAAATCAACCGAAAACACCGAAGGCTTGAATCCGGAAAAAGGAATTGCTATTTCCAATGGTTTTGGTACCAATATGTATAATCCGATTCTGATTTCAGATCTGTATGAAATTGATTTTATGAAGCAGGAAAACGGTCAGTATGATTATGCCGGTTTTACCTTTGTGATTGTATTAAACAGTTATGTGTCTTATCGTGAGGCAGAATTGAATGATGACGGCAGTGTGAAAACAGATGAGAATGGCGAGACGCTTTTAAAAGGCGGCAGTCAGACCACTCAGGTATCGAAGGAACAGCTTTATACATACGGCAGTGTAGAGGCGGGGCAGCGTTTGGTTAATTATCTGCGCAACAATCACCCGGAGGTCGGCAGTCTGCCGATTCATGTAGTGCTCTATATGGCACCGGCGGCTGATTCAAAAACGCCGGGGGTGGTAATCGGAGAGTCTTATGTGACTGACCGTTCATCATCCTATACGCCGATCAATCAGGAATGGATTTACTTTCCAAGTGATGATGCCAACGCGATCAACGGGGTAATTGCTTCTCAGTTTAATCAGATGAAGCAGTCATTGTTTCAGCATTTCCCAACGGATGTCGGCCTGTTTGGTATGGGGCTGTTTGAGGACAGCGCGTTAAGCAAGCTTGAATTAAGTGTGAATATGCAGGCTAAAACTTACGTTGAAACGCAAAGTCTGATTCAATATGTGGTACAATTATGTTCGTTATTTACCGATACGAATTATTCTATTCAGGTGGATATCAAATCGGATGATGAAACAGTTGCTCTTTTATCGAGGCAGAAGGGGAGCAGCAATATCGATATTATGCTGAATTAACAGGAGGAAGATCGATGGAGAAATTTGAAAAAGGAATGCTGAAAAAACTGGCTAATGATGTCATGTTTGATTTAAATGATCAGGAAATCAGCGAATTGCAGGAAGAGTTTGAGATTTATGTGCGGCAGATGGATTTGTTAAACCGTATAGATACGGAAAATGTAGAGGAAATGGTATATCCGTTTGAAACACCTACAACATTTATCCGTGATGATGAGCATGAGTATGCATTAAGCGCGGCAGATGCGCTGGCGAATGCTCCGCGGGTGGCAGCGAATCATATTGTAGTGCCAAAGGTGGTGAAATAATGAAGCTGAATGATTTAGGAAAAAATGTTGAAGCAAATGTAGAATGCGTGCTGGCTAAGGCTCACGCGAGTCAGGATAAGCTGAATGCGGTTGTTACTTTTGTCGATTGTGAAAAGCAGATTGAAGAAGTTAAAAAGCTGGATCAGAATTTACCGCTTTATGGTGTACCGGTGGCGGTTAAGGATAATATTTCCACAAAGGGTATCCGTACCACTGCTTCTTCAAGAATTTTAGATAACTATGTGCCGGTTTTTGATGCCCATGTCATTGCGAAGCTGAAAGCGGCCGGGGCCGTTGTTGCTGTGAAAACAAGCATGGATGAGCTGGGTATGGGCGGAACCAATCTGAATGCCTATACTGGTAAGGTGAATAATCCATATGATTTTGAACGTATTTCAGGCGGTTCAAGCGGCGGCAGTGCGGCATTGACCGCAGCGGGTGTTGTTGCGTTAGCACTGGGAACCGATACCGGTGACTCGATTCGTAAACCGGCAGCCTATTGTGGGGTTGTTGGCTTTAAACCAACTTATGGCCGCATTTCCCGCTATGGCGTCATTCCATATGCTTCTTCTTTAGACCATGTCGGCTGTTTCACAACCTGTGTTAAAGATGCGGCTGCCGCTTTAGAAGTGCTGGCGGGCAGAGATGATCGGGATATGACTTCTTCCTATGAACCAGTCGGACATTATGCTGAAGCGTTAAACAGTGATTTAAAGGGAAAACGTATTGCGGTGCTTGCCAATGTGATGGATTCCATCAAGGATGAGGCTATCTTAAAAAACTTTGACGTTTTATGTGAAAAGCTTAAAGCCCGCGGCGCGATCGTAGAAAAGGTTAAAATGAATGATGAGCTTTTAGAAACCCTGCTGCCGGTATATTTGATTATCGCGAATGCGGAGGCATGTGCAAACCATTCTAACCTTGATGGTGTACGTTTTGGTATGCGTGAAGAGGGAGCTAATCTGGAAGAAATCATGATCAATTCCAGAACCAAGGGCTTCTCATCCGCAGTGCGCAAGCGTTTTGTTTTAGGCAGTTGGTCACTGTTTGTAGAAAACCAGGAAAAATTGTTCAGAAAGGCCCAAAAAGTACGCCGTGTAATCGTTGATGCTTATGCGGATGTATTAAAGGATTATGATGTGGTTTTGGCTAGTGCTGCCAGCACAACAGCACCGAAACCGGATGAATCGAATGATGAAAAGATGTCAGATACTTATTTGGTTGCTGAAAACCATATGGTGCTGGGCAATCTGTCCGGTTATCCAAGTATTACAGTGCCGTGCGGTTTTGTGGAAGGTCTGCCAATCGGTGTGAATTTGACAGCTAAGGCATTTGATGAACAGAATTTATTGAATATCGCAAAAGCAATTGAAGAAGAAACAGGATTAGAAGGAAAGACTGTGGAGGTAAACGCATGAACTTTGAAACCATCATCGGGATTGAAATCCACTGTGAATTAAAAACCAATACCAAGATGTTCTCCGCCGGACCGGTACGCTTTGGTGCGGCGCCGAACACTTGTACCAATGAAATTGATCTGGGTATGCCGGGTACGCTGCCATGTTTAAATATGCACGCAGTAGAATTAGCAATCCGCGCTTGCAGCGGCGCTCACTGTACGATTGATCCATTGATTAAATTTGATCGTAAGAATTACTATTATTCTGATTTGCCAAAGGGCTTCCAGATTACTCAGCAATTCCACCCAATCGGCAGCAATGGTTATCTAACCATCGATACAGAAGCCGGTAAGAAAAAGATCCGCATTAACCGCATTCATATGGAAGAGGATACGGCGAAGCAGTTCCATACTGCTAATGGTACGATGATCGACTTCAACCGTGCCGGTACGCCGCTTGTGGAAATTGTTTCAGAACCGGATATCCGCAGTGGTAAGGAAGCGGCTGCCTATGTGGAACAGCTGCGCAATATGCTTTATTATTTGGGTGTATCAGATTGTAAGATGGAAGAGGGCAGCATGCGCTGTGACGTAAATATTTCCCTGCGCCCTTATGGCTATGACGGCTATGGCACAAAAACGGAAATCAAGAATCTGAATTCATTAAGCAACGTACAGAAAGCAGTGGATGAAGAAATCCAGCGGCAAAGTAAAATCTATCTTGAAGGCGGTACGGTGATTCAGGAAACCCGCCGTTTTGATGAAGCGAGCAAAACGACCATTTCGATGCGTAAAAAGGAAGGCAATGTCGATTATAAATTCTTCCCAGAGCCTAATATTTTCCCAATTCAGCTTGATGAGGCATGGATTAAGAGTATTCAGGAGAACTTGAATGAGGTGCCTGAACAGCGCAAAGAGCGTTATATGAATCAATATGGCTTGAGTGATTATGATGCTGTAACCTTGACCGCTACGAAGGAATTATCTGATTTCTATGATGAGGTAATCAAGCATACTAATGAGTATAAGCTTGCCAGCAACTGGGTGACTACTGAGATGGTAGCTTATCTGAATAAGGAAGGCATCAGCTTTGAAGAAAATAAGCTGCAGCCAGAACATCTTGCAGTAATGATTGATATGATCATTAAGGGTGAGATTTCCGGCAAGCAGGCTAAGGTTGTCTTTGAGGAAATGATGCAGGGTAAAGATCCAAAAGCGGTTGCGGAAGCGAAGGGCATGAAGCAGATGAGTGATCCGTCTGCAATTCTGGCATTGATTACTGCCGCTATTGAAGCTAATCCGCAGTCAGTAACAGACTTTAAAAATGGTAAAGATAAGGCAGTCGGCTTTTTAGTTGGTCAGGTTATGAAGGCCAGCAAGGGCACTGCTAATCCGGCTATGACCAATAAGATGGTTCAGGAAGAGCTTAAGAAAAGATAGCCAAACAGCATAATTTGAAGTACAATAGTACGTGAAGGAGTGAGTTGATGGCTAAAAAAACATCGAATCCCGTTAAGCTGAAAAAGCCGCACGTTATCTTGTGGCTGGGCATTATCATTGTATTGGTACCATGTATCATCCTTGGTGTCGTGCTGATGAACTCATTAGAAAACAGCCGTGAACCAGTGGTTGCGGATCGTTTTAAGAACGAGTTGAATCCGGCAATTACCGAAACTGATCTTGCCAGTATCAGAAGTAATTTGAATTATGACAATATCGATAATTTGGAAGTAAATCTGATCAGCGCAACGCTTAGAGTGATGATTAATACCAGTGATGATATGGCAGAGGGAGATCTTCTTTGGATCTTAAACGATGCTGCTGATAAAATAGCTGCGGTACTGCCGATAGAAACCTATTTCACAAACAGTGCTGCGACCAAGATGTATGATCTTGAAATTCATGTATATAACACAACCAAGGGCAGTGAAGCATTGCCGCAGATTTATTATGTGAAAACAAAGAATGCGGCTAATGAGGATTGGGTCATTGATAATTATACCGTGGCCAAAAATCCTGAATTGGCAAAATCAATTCTTGATCCCAATATTACAGATACCGATATTGAAAATGTGAAGGCTGCATTAAGCTATGACAATGTCGATAGTGTTCGGGTCAGTGTTATAGACAATCTTCTGCGGGTCAGCATAGACGCTAATGATAACATTGGCGAAGATGATTTGCTTTGGCTTTTAAATGATGCCGCTGAAAAGGTTGTTTCAGTATTGCCGATCGAAACATATTTCTCAGATGCGGAAGATGCTAAGAATATGAATCTTGAGGTTCATGTTTATAATATAGCGGAGGGATCGGATGATCTGCCGCAGATCTATTATGTAAAGGCAAAGATGGCTGATGCCGCGGACTGGTCGGTTGTTAATCAAGCTGACAGCAATTAATAAGTGAAACCTGGAGTGATCCGGGTTTTTCTTGCCAATTGCTGATTAAAATTAATTATAAGAGGAAGCAGGTGAGGGGATGGATTACCATCAGAAATTATTGAGTAAAAACGGTCTTTCAACAATGACATTAGCGAAGGAGTTTTTATTTTGGCAGCTTGGGGAGAAGATACCAACCGTTTCTGATCTAAAAGAGAAAGTAGGACTTGCACGGGGGACAATTCAAAATTCAATTAAATTCCTTCAGGAAAACGGCGCGATCAAGCTTGAATCTAAGGGACATCTGGGAACCTTTCTGATAGCGAAGAACACGGCGATCTTATTGGCCTTTGCCGGCATTACATCGATTGTCGGAGTAATGCCGCTGCCGTATTCAAAACGCTATGAGGGATTTGCGACGGGTTTGATTGTAGCGATGGAAAACCAGTATAATTTACCGGCATCCATGGCCTATATGCGCGGAGCGACCAACCGTATCGCGATGCTGCTAGCGGATAGGTATGATTTTGCGATTATATCCCGTTATGCGGCGAATAATATTATGAAGAAGAATGATTCCGTACAGATTGTGAAAGCCTTTGGCCGTCATTCTTATTTGTCAGAGCATGTGATTGTATTTCATGATGCCAAATGCAAGGCAATTGAAAATGGCATGAAAATTGGTATCGATAATGATTCTATTGACCAAAAGGTATTGACCGAGCATGCATGTGAAGGCAGGCAGGTGGAGTTTGTTCAGGTGGAATATAACCAAATCCTTGAGAAAATTATCAGCGGTGAGCTTGATGCAGCGATTTGGAACGAAGATGAAATTACTGATAAGCATCTGCATATCAATTATGTATCGCTGCCATCCGATAACATTGATGATACGGAAGCTGTTATGGTAGTGAATGCACGGCGGCGTGAAATGGCTGGCTTGCTGAGTGAGTTGATTGATGTACAGATCGTACTTGATAATCAGAAGCTGGTACTGGAAGGAAAAATCACACCAAGCTATTAAATTTTGAAATCTAACCCAAGGTAACGGTATTACGTTGCCTTTTACTTTATTAGCATACAGTTATTAGTGTGAATGTGAATACTTGCGAATAATAGGGTTGACATTCATCGGGAATCAGTCTATAATTTATTTGTACAAAAAAATGTATATTGAAATTATAAATATTGATTTGCATCATGCAAATCTTATTCATTCAATCAATATACAAAAAAATGTATATTAGAGGAGGAGTTATGCTGAAGGAGCGTATATCAATTTTAGAAAATGCAGGAGTTATCTCAGCGGAAGTTGCAGAGTTTGTGAACCAAGTCATCGATGAGGATCTGGTGGCATTCATGGATAAAGAAAGTGTTCTTGAAATGTTTACGACTCACTTGGCAATGGCTGCCCAACGGATATGCACAGGTCAGGAAGTAGAAACACTAGATGAGAGCATCTGGAATGAGGTAGTGAATAGTTCGGGTATTCATCAGGCAGAAAAGCTTTATGAAACATTGATGGAAAAGTCGCCTTGTACTTTCCCGGAAGGTGAGAAACGTTTTCTGTTGATGCATCTATGCAATCTATATCAATAAGAAAGGAGGATTTGCGGGATGGTGAGAATCGTAGTTGGCGGTCAGATCAATAAGCAGGAGATTCATGACTTTCTTCAAAAAAATTATGAAGGTATTGAATTAGCTGTTAAGAATGATCTGGACGCAGTAAATGCTTTAAAGATGGGGAAGTTTGATTATTATGTAGGTGCCTGTAATACGGGCGGCGGCGGTGCGTTGGCAATGGCAATTGCTTTGTTGGGACAGAATCAATGCAAGACGATTTCAATGCCGGGCAAGGTTTTCCCTGATGAGGAAATCATCGCGGCAGTGAAAGAGGGCAAAAAGGCATTTGGCTTTACAGCCCAGCATGCTGAACAGGTACTGCCAGTATTAATGAAGGCTATTCTAGAAAAAATGGAGGACTAGAAAATGAAGTACATTATCATCGCGGCAATTGGTGCGTTGGCATCAATTCTGGCGAACAAGGGGATTGCGGTGTTTAATGATGGTTTCAGACCCATCGTTCCGCAGTATTTTGATGGTCAGATTTCACGTAAAGAACTGGCTACCATGAGTTTCGCAATTAGCTTTGGTTTAGTTATTGGTTTTGGTATTCCAACCTCAATTGCGGCTACAATTATATTAATTCACTGTTTGCTTCTGACTACGGATATCATTGGTACATGGTGTCCTGATAATAATAAGGGTACAATCATGGCTGGTGTAATCGGCGCTCTGTATGGTTTGCTGATTCTGGTCGGACTTGATTTTGTCGTAACAGCATTTAGTTATCTGCCATATAATTTCCTTGATGCATTAGGCAGCGTTTCTAAATATGTAACGGTTGCGTTTGCCATTTTCCCAGCTCTCGCGGTTGCTTATCAGCATGGCTTTAAAAAAGGCGCGATTACGGCAGGTATTGTGGTTGCTGTTTATTTCCTGATTAAAAAGTTTGGTGTTATTACACTTGGTGAAGGTGTTAGTATCGCGTTAAATGGCGAGGGTATGGCAATGCTCGCAGGTACGATTGCGATGCTGGCTTTCGCGGCTTCTGTAAAGGGAGAAGCAGGTACGGCCAATACGGATCTGGTAGATGTGTTCTCAGAAAAAGTAGCTAAAATCAGAAAGAATTGGTTCTTGCTTGCTATCATGGGCGGCTTGCTGGCTTGCGGTACAAGTATGGCAATGATTGCCGGTGACCCAATTTCATTAGCTTTAGTAAGCAATGGCGCAATTTCTGAAGCAGCTATGGCTGCGGCGGCACGGGCTATTGGTTTCATTCCTTTGGTATTCACAACAGCAATCGTTACTGGTGTTTATGGACCGGCAGGCTGTACATTTGTCTTCGTTATGGGTCTGTTATTCTTTAATAATCCATTAGTTGCGATGATTGCCGGTGCGGCTGTTATGATTATTGAATTATTGCTGATCAATGTTTTCGCAAAAGGCATGGATAAGTTCCCAGGTGTAAAAGACATGGGTGAGCATATCCGTACTTCAATGAATAAAGTCTTAGAGGTTGCCTTACTTGTTGGTGCTGTCGCATCAGCTGAAGCTATGTCTGCGGCAGTTGGGTTGAGCGGTATCGGTGCATTATTTGTAATCGGCTGTCTGCTGCTGAACCGTGTTTCCAAGAAACCGATTGTTGAACTTGCCGTTGGACCGGTTGCTTGTATTCTCTATGGTATTTTGATTAACCTGCTGGTTGTTATTCAATTAGTAACACTGGCAGCTTAAATTTCATGAAAATGGCGGGTAAAGTGACAATCACTTGCTCGTCATTTATTTTAAGAAAGGATAAGAATAATGAAATTAAACGATGGCTATACGATGATGCATGAGCATATGCATATTGATTTATCCGGTGTGAAAAAAGATCAGGATTGCTGTCTTGACTGTTTTGATGAAATCTGTGCTGAATTGAAACAGCTTTATGCTTATGGGGTACGCAATATTTGGGAAGTTACTAATGTTGGCATGGGCCGTGATGTAGATACGATTTTAAAACTGGAAAAGGCATCAAGCATTCATTTTATGATTTCTACCGGCTGCTATAAGGATCCTTTTATTCCAGAGGCGATGAATCGGATGACAGCCGATGAGCTGGCTGATTTCATGATTAAAGAGATTATGGAAGGCATTGATGGAAGTACAGTTAAAGCAGATGCCATCGGTGAGATAGGAACAAGTAAAAATGAATGGACAGCGAATGAACGCAATTTGTTTGAAGCGGCATTAATCGCCCATAAGGAAACACATAAACCCATTTATACCCATACTACATTGGCTACGCTGGCAAAAGATCAGGCATTATATTTAGTTGATCATGGCGCAGATCCGAATAAGGTTGTAATTGGTCATGTTGATTTAAGCGGTGATCTTGATATGATCCGTTCCGTTATAGCATGCGGGGTTACAGTTGGCTTTGACACAATTGGCAAAAATAATTATCTCCCTGATGAAAAAAGAATTGAATTCCTGCTTGCGTTAGAAAAAGACGGCTTGCTGAATCAGGTGGTGCTGTCGGAGGATCTGACCCGCAAATCCCATCTGAAATATAAAGGCGGCATCGGTTATTGCTACTTGTTTGAAAGCTTTATTCCTAAGCTGCTTGAAGCTGGTTTATCTAAGGCTTCACTGGATCAGATGCTGATTCATAATCCGCAAAGGATTTTTGGAGAATGATGATGCCTGATGTTGAAGAGCGTCATGCGTTAGCTGAATTAAATCCTTATCATTCGGTGGAACAGTGTTTTGAAGTGCATCATAATGAACTCTTGGTGGGTATTAAAAATGTTGAACAAATCCCTGCTTCTTTATTAAAGCGTCTGCAGAGCAAGGATCGTTATGCGCTGCATACATTAGATGCTCATGCATTGGGCGGCCGGGCGGTTGATCTTCAATTAATTAATCCAATCAGCGGGCGGTGGATGAGCGGCAGTTCAAGCGGTACAGCCATCAATGTGCTAACTTATATTAATGATGTGGGAATTGGGACTGACGGCGGCGGTTCTGTGCTGGCTCCCGCTATGTCAGTGAATTTGTTTGGTTTTATTTCCCCCTTGATTGAGGCGGAAAGTATGAAGCGATACACGAAGCAATCAACGGATGGAATATCATTTACCCCTTCTATCGGTTTCATGACCCGAGATTATGAGATGATGATCAAGGTTGTAAAGGATGCTTATCCATTGCCTGAGGCAGAAACGCAAAGCGATATTTTAATCAGCGATAGGGATTCGCAGAACTATCCATTTGCGGTTAGATCTTGTTCCTTTCCTGATCTTGGCGGCAGCCGCTTGGACTTGATTGATTTTTTGAATAGTGTGCTGCCAACATGCGATTGTTTGATATCCTACGAAGGTCCTATTGACTTGGAGGGGTTTGGCGATACGTTATTCGGTCATTTTGATAAACGGTCGCAGGCTATTCAAAAGGCAGCCTCAAAAGGGCTGATTCGGGTTGTCAATATGGTAAATGCTACAGCGCTGTGCGTACCTTCTTCGGCATTGGGCTGTGGGTTTGTATTAATATGTGAAAGTAAAGAAACAAAGATTGCGGGAATGCTGGCACTGGCAGGTCAGCTGGCGGGGGAACCAGATGTGATGGTACACCGTTATTTCCAAAATCTATCAATGTATTTTTCAAAAGGTTATCTCAGCGAGGAGGAAAGATGATGAAAACATATCCGCTGCACTCCATTTCTTTGGAGGAAGCTAAACAAAAGCAATTTGCTTTGGTTGATGAAATATGCCGTGAATTTGAAGGCGCAGAATTTTTGAATCTGGGTGATTTAGGTGTTGTTCAGCCAGGAAATAAGCCAACCTATGCGGGAAAAGCTGAACGGGTGCTGGCACGTTTTTTCCATGCGGAGAAAGCAATTCTGGTAACCGGTGCCGGTACTGGTGCGATTCGCTGGGGTTTAACCGCGATGCTGAAGCCTAACAGCCGTGTGCTGGTACATAAAGCACCGGTTTATCCAACCACGCTGACTTCTTTAAATGGTTTGAATGCGACCTTGATAGAGGCTGATTTTAATGATTTAGAAGATATTCGCAAAGTAATGCAGGAACAGGATGTCGATGGAGCCATTGTGCAGTACACAAGGCAGAAGCCTGACGACAGCTATGAAATGCAGGCGGTCATTGATACGATTAAAGCGTGCAAGGATATTCCAATTATTACTGATGATAATTACGCGGCGATGAAGGTCAGCAAAATCGGTGTTGAATTAGGGGCGGATTTAAGTGCCTTCTCAGCATTCAAGCTGCTGGGCCCGGAAGGTGTCGGCATCCTGCTTGGCAAGGCTGAACTTATTGATGAGGTAGAACGCAATAATTATTCCGGCGGCAGTAAGGTACAGGGCTGGCAGGCGATGGAGCTGCTGAGAATGCTTGTCTATGCTCCGGTAGCTCTGGCGATTCAGGCAGAGGAAAATGAACGAATCGTACATGCATTGAATGATGGCAGAATCCCGGAAATCAAAGATGCCTTCTTGGCAAATGCCCAATCAAAGGTACTTTTGGTTGAATTTAGGGAAGATATTGCGGAAGCTGTACTGGAAGAAGCGCAAAAACTGGGTGCGGCGCCAAATCCGGTAGGTGCTGAATCTAAATATGAAGTGGTACCGATGTTTTATCGGGTATCGGGAACTTTTCTTAAAAACGATCCGACATTGAAAAAACGAATGATTCGTATCAATCCAATGCGCGGCGGCAGTGAGACTATTCTGCGGATTTTAAAGGAAAGTATAAGGAAGGTGAAAGAATGTTCTTAAGCTCTACGTTAAGAAGAAACCGTGAACTTATCGAGGCATCGTTTCAGCTTCATCAGCAGGGACTTATTTTGCCGGATACGTATGTGGTAGATCTTGATACATTAAAAAAGAATGCGAAACAGATGCTGGCGGCAGCAAATCAGCAGCATATCGCTTTGTACTTTATGCTGAAACAGCTGGGCCGTAATCCTTTGATTGCGAAGGCGCTTGTTGAATTAGGGTTTGAAGGAGCTGTGGTGGTAGACTTTAAAGAAGCCAAGGTGATGATGGATCATCAGATACCAATCGCCAATGTCGGTCATCTGGTTCAGGCACCGAAAGCGAAGCTTAAAGCATTAGTAGCCTATGGCTGTCATTATTTCACTATATTTTCTGTGGAAAAGGCACGGGAAATTAATGAATGTGCGAAAGTGCTTGGTATCAGGCAAAAAGTTTTGCTGAAAGTTGTCGGTCCAAGGGATATGATTTACAGCGGCCAGACAGCGGGCTTTCGCTTAGATGTTTTGCCGGCGGTTATTGAGGAATTAAAAAAACTTGAAGCGATTGAAATTGCCGGTGTGACTTCGTTTCCATGTTTTCTTTATGATGAAGAAAAGGATACGATTGCACCGACACCGAATATGGAATCATTGCTGAAGGCACAGGAAATGCTGGCAGAACATGGCATCGAGATTGAAAATGTGAATGCGCCGTCAGCGACTTGCACCTTTACCTTGAATGAAATGAAGGGCTATCCGGTAAACAGCGGTGAACCAGGGCATGGCTTGAGTGGAACAACGCCGCTTCATGCGCATAAGGAATGTGTGGAGATTCCCTGCGTGACTTATGTTAGTGAGATATCGCATAATTTTGATGAGCGTTCCTATTGTTATGGCGGTGGTTTTTATCGCCGTTCTCATGTTGCGAATGCATTGGTTGGTCAGTCCGCGGATCATGCAAGGCTGTACCATGTAGAACCGCCGAGTCTGGAAAGTATTGACTATTATTTTGAATTGGATCAGCCTTGTACGGTGAGTGATACGGTGGTGATGGCTTTCCGTTTTCAGATTTTTGTGACGCGCAGCAATGTAGCGGTTGTTGAAGGCATCCATACAGGTGAGATGAAGCTGCTTGGAATTTACAACAGCTTGGGAGATGAAATAAAATGAATCAGCGATTTGTAGTCATTGTACTGGATGGTTTTGGCATCGGCGCGATGAGTGATGCGACAACGGCGCGGCCCGGCGATGAAAGCAGCTCTACATTAGGCAGTATTTTAAATAATTATCCGGATTTAAAGCTGCCGGCATTGGAACGGCTGGGATTGATGAATGCGTTTGGCAAGACAAGCAAAAATATGCGTTTCAGCAAGGAAGCTAATTTTGGAAAATGTGAGTTGATGCATTTTGGCGCTGATACGTTTATGGGACATCAGGAAATTATGGGCACTTTGCCAAAGGTTCCAAAGGTACAGCCTTTTCAGGATAAGGTGGATGAGGTTGCTGAGCATTTGCTCTCCTTGGGTCATAAGGTTGATGTTATCAGCCGCGGCAAGCTGCGTTATCTGTTAGTGGATGATGCGTGTACGGTGGCGGATAATATTGATGCAGATTTTGGCATGGCGTATAATTGTACGGCGCCGCTGGATGTCATGCCGTTCGAAAAAGAGCTGGAGCTGGCCCGGCAGGTCAGAGAGGTAGTAACGGTCAACCGGGTGATTCCTTTTGGCGGTACGGGTAATACGATTAAGGATATTCTGGCTGCCGAGGAGACGCGTGAGGATCGTTTTATCGGGATTCATGCCGTGAAGTCAAAGTCATATGAACAAGGTTATATGTGCCGCCATCTTGGTTATGGTGTGGATAAGAGCGTTCAGGCACCGACGATTTTGAGTGAGGCAGGGATCGAAGTAACGCTGCTTGGTAAGGTGGCAGACATTGTCGCAAATGATGATGGCAAGTCGATTTCCTGTGTGGATACTGGTGAAGTGCTAGATCTGACGCTTGATGCCGTGAAGTCTATGAAGCATGGTTTTATTTGTACCAATGTGCAGGAGACCGATCTTGCCGGTCACAGTCAGGATGCTAAGTGGTATATGGAATTGCTGAAGCTGGCGGATGCGAAGATCGCTCAAATCATTGAACTGTTGAATGATGAGGATGTGCTGGTCGTGATGGCAGATCATGGCAACGATCCGGATATCGGTCATAATAAGCATACGCGTGAAAATGTGCCGCTGCTTGTATGGCATGGGCAGGTGCACGGTGTTGAGTTAGGCTTGCGGAAGTCATTGTCGGATGTGGGCGCGAGTGTCTGTGATTTCTTTGGGGTGGCGGCGCCGCAGAATGGCAGCTCGTTTATGGGATTGCTGAAGCAGAAATAATAGGTTCGAAAAATTGGGGCTTTTTTGTGGAGGAATGTATTATGCATTTCTCTTTTTCTTTGTAAGTGGGGCTGAGTTTTTGATGGATCTATGATGACATTACATGAAAGGGATAATAAATCCACAAGTGATTATTGATGCTTGTAAGCTAAACAATTCACAAAACTGTCTTGACATTGAAGCAACTTCAGGTATACTAATAGTAGACCGTTCGTCTAGTAAAATACAAACGGGATAGGAGGAACTATGAAAAAGGCTAAATTATTGAGTTTATGCTTAGCTGGAGCAATGTTGTTCTCCGGTTGTGCGCCTAAGAGCGATGCACCTGTCGATGACAAAACAGGGATGACAGCTGGAACATATGAAGCAACAGCAAAAGGGTTTGGCGGTGATTTAAAGATCTCGGTGACTGTGGATGCTGATAAGATCACGGCTATTGATGTATTAGAGAATTCAGAAACTGAAGCAATCGGCGGTGCGGCACTGCCAACTTTGGTACAGGAAGTGCTGGATAGTCAAAGTATTGCAATTGATACGGTTAGCGGTGCTACAGTAACAAGCAATGGCTTTATTGAAGCATTAAAGGATGCGCTGACTCAGGCTGGTGCTGATCTGGATAAGATGAGCCAGGCTGTTACTGGCAATACTGAGAAGGAAACAGTTGAATTAACAACGGATATCTTGGTAATTGGTGCCGGCGGTGCTGGTTTGACAGCTTCATTATCTGCCCTTCAGGAAGGTAATAAAGTTGTATTATTAGAAAAGATGTCTTTTGCCGGCGGTGCGTCATCAATGGCTGGTGCTGGAACGACGGCGACAGGCAGTAAGTGGCAGATTGAATCAGGTTATGAAGACAGTCCTGAAATGCTTAAGGCGGATATGCTGGCTAATGGACATAATTATAATGATGAAGCTACCTTGGATATTTTCGTAAATACAGTAGGTGCTGCTTTTGACTGGTTGGTTGATCCGGAAGGCGCTAATGTTGAATATAGTAATACTGAACCGGGACGTACTTACTCAGGTGTTGGACGCGGTGCTGGTGTTGTTAAGACATTGCTTCAGCGTGTAGAGGATGCCGGCGGTGATGTTTATTTGAATACTGCTGGTACTGAATTAATTATTGAAAATGGCAAGGTTGTGGGTGCTAAAGCTGAAAGCAAGGATAAGATTTATACAATCAATGCGAAGGCTGTTATTTTAGCGACTGGCGGCTTTGGTGCTAATGACGAGTTAGTTCCGGCTGAATATCAGGAATTTGTTTATGCCGGTGCAGCTGGTGCGACAGGTGATGCGATTGAAATGACTAAGGCTGTTGATGCTGATTTGATCAATATGGAATTTGTGAATGTACAGCCTAACAGTATTGTGATGCCTAGCGGATTAGGTCAATACTGCAATCCAGGTGTCGGCGGTGCTTATGCGACAAGCGGTGCTTTCCTAGTAAATGAAAACGGTGTTCGTTTTGCGAATGAACAAGGTAAGGCTTATGATCTGATTCAGGCTATGAAACAGAATAAGACTAATTATTTAATTCTTGATCAGGCTTCTTTTGATGCCTTCAATAAGGGAATGATCGGCAGTGCAATTTATACTGAAGAGAATGTTAAGGAATGGCTTGAAAATAATGGTTCATCAAATCCAGTGATGGTTAAGGGTGAAACGCTTGAAGATCTTGCGAAGACATTGAATCTGCCGGAAGGTTCATTAACTGCTGCGGCAGAGAAGTATAATGCTGATGTGGCTGCAGGTACTGATGAATTCGGCAGAAAGCTAACGGTTGAAATCAGCAATGATGGTCCTTATTATGCAGTGCAGATGTGGCTGCGTTATTATGCAACATTAGGCGGCTTGCATATTAATGATCAGATGCAGGTTCTGAATACGAAGCAGGAGGCTGTTGATGGATTGTTTGCTGCCGGTGAGGTTGTCGGCGGTCTTGAAGGCGATATCTATTATGGCGGTTCATTGTTCGGTTGGGCTATGACTAGCGGTAGAAATGCTGGTGTGTCTGCTTCCTCAATGATTAAATAATGCTTGTGAATGTAAAAAAGCAGAAGAAATAAGCGAAAATTTTATAAATAAGGGGTTGATATTAGAAGTCAGCCCCTTTATTATATATTTAATTGTAAGGGTGGTGGCAGTATGAATCACAGTGCGGAAAAGCGGGAGATGATACTTGAAAAGGCGTCTACATTATTCTCGCAGAAGGGTTATTTTGGTGTTGGTATCAATGAGATCGTAAGTGCATGTGATATTCCCAAAGGATCTTTTTATCATTATTTTCCTGGCGGTAAGAATCAGCTGGCGGTGGCTGTTGTTCATGACGCTTATGATAAGATGGAGATGGGTATCCGCAAGAATATATTTTCAGTCTCTGATAATGCGGTGGAGGTTTTTTGCTGGATGGCGGAATGTCTTGCCAGAGATATTGAAAATGGCAGGGAAGGTCTGAAGTCGCTGATTATCACGTTTATGGGGATTGAGGCTACTTATATCAGTGAGGAGCTGGATGCGGCTTCAAAGGAAGTGTATCGAAAGTGGGAGGTTTTGTATCGTGAGAAATTGATGGCGTGCGGTTATGATGAGATGCATGCGGATCATTATTCGAAGATGCTGCTGACGCTGATTCATGGAAATTTGATTTCCTGCTGGATCAGTAAGGATTCTACGAATTTGAGGAATATTAAAAATCTGCTGCCGAACTTGCTGCCTGATGAAAATTAGGCGGCTTTTTTATGTTATAATGGTGATAATTAATGATGAGAGTGAGTGTTGATGATGAAGAAAAATGATCGTGTTACAGGGACGTGCCTGAATTATACTTTTGAAGGTCTGGGAGTTGTGAAGGTGGATGGTTTTCCGCTTTTTGTGAAGGATATGTTGGTTGGTGAATGCGGAGAGATTGTGGTTACGCAGGTGAGGAAGAATTTTGGCTACGGCAGGCTGATGAAACTGATTAGTGCGAGTTCTGAGCGGGCAGAACCGCCTTGTAAGATTTTTAAGCAGTGCGGCGGGTGTCAGCTGCAGCATTTTTCGTTGGCGGAGCTGCAGCGATTTAAGACGCAGCGGGTGAAGGATGCGCTTGAGCGGATCGGCGGTTTGGATTGTCATGTTGAGGATGCGCTGATGATGGAGGATGGCTGGTATTACCGCAACAAGGGGCAGGTGCCGGTTGGTGTGGATAAGGCTGGGAAGACGGTGTGTGGGTTTTATCGAATCAACAGTAATGATATTATCGATATGGATGTGTGTTTGATTCAGCATGAGCTGATTAATAAGACGGTGCAGTGCATGAAGCGGCTGATTGGGGAGTTTGGCAACGCGGAGGTGTTTCGGCATTTATTGGTGAAGGTGGGGTTCAGTACCCGTGAGGTAATGGTGGTTTTTATTGTTAGGGAGAAAAGGGTTGCTGAGCTGAAAAAGATGGCAAGCGTGTTGGTGGCTGAGGTACCGGAGGTTAAGAGTGTCATTTTGAATTTGAATCAGCGTGCGGATAATGTGATTTTGGGGGATGAGGAGGAGCTGCTTTATGGGTGGCCGACGATTGTAGATGAGTTGGATGGGTTGCGTTTTGAGATTTCTTCGAAGTCGTTTTATCAGGTGAATCCGGTGCAGACGGTGAAGCTGTATAATCAGGCGGTGGCGTTTGCGGGATTGTCGAAGGATGATCGTGTGGTTGATTTGTATTGTGGGATTGGGACGATTACGCAGTTTATGGCAAGGCAGGCAGCGCATGTGCAGGGGGTTGAGGTTGTGGCTGCGGCGATTGAGGATGCGAAACGGAATGCGGCGCGGAATGGGATTGTGAATGTGGATTTTGTGTGTGCGGATGCTGGGGAGTATGCGGCGCGGATTGCGGATAGCGGGGAAAGGGTGGATGTGGTTTGTGTGGATCCACCGCGTAAGGGCTGTGATGAGCGGACGCTGGAGGCGATGCTGACGATGGCGCCGAGGCAGATTGTGTATGTGTCGTGTGATCCGTCGACGCTGGCGAGGGATTTGAAGTATTTGGGGGAGAGAGGATATGGGGTGGAGCGGGTGCAGCCGGTGGATATGTTTCCGTGGACGTATCATGTGGAGACGGTTGTACTTTTAAGAAGAGAAAAATGAATGGTTATGCCTGCGTATAATTATGCTCATTATGAAATAAAATCATTGAAAATACAGTGATTGATAATTGCTGAAAATTACAGATAATGCAAATTAAATATTTCTGAGTTAAAGAGAATAAAATTAGATTTACAATTAGATATAGAAGACGTTAAGCTAAAAGGAGGGGGTTGTAATGAAGGACATTGACAAATATCGAGGTTGCTTAATTGGCGGTGCTGCTGGTGATGCATTAGGCTATCCCGTGGAGTTTATGAAAGACTCTGCTATCTTTTCAAAATACGGGAATAATGGCATTACTGAATATTCGCTTGAGAATGGTGTTGCTGAAATTTCTGATGATACCCAGATGACCTTATTTACCGCTACAGGTCTTTTATATGGTCATACAAGAGGAATGACTCGAGGCATAATGGGGAGTTATCCTAACTATGTATTTGAAAGCTATAAAGATTGGTATAGAACCCAAATTGAGCGTTATCCTTTGCCAAAGGAACAACACACTTCTTGGTTAGTAGATATTCCTGAATTATTTGTATGCAGAGATCCTGGCTATACATGTATTTCTACAATTTCAAATGGCATAAACGGGACAATAAATAGACCGCTCAATAAAAGCAAAGGTTGTGGTGGTGTGATGCGGGTCGCTCCTGTCGGTCTATATTTTAGTGAAAAATGGAGTAGCGAAAAGGTTGATATGATTGGAGCTGAAGTTGCAGCTTTAACACATGGACATCCGCTGGGCTACATTCCTGCAGCAGGATTGGTTCACATTATTAATCTTGTTGCTCATAATGATGATATATCACTTATAGATGCGGTTAAAGATATGAAAAGAGCTATTGCTCAACTATTTTCTGATAAAATGTTTTTACAAGATTTCCTTGATTTAGTGGATAAAGCAATCGAATTATCTCAAAAAAGTGATATTAATGACTTGGATGCCATCAGGCAAATAGGTGAAGGTTGGGTAGCTGAGGAAACTTTAGCGATTGCTATTTATTGTTCATTAAAATATAGTGATGACTTTGATAAAGCACTTATTGCCTCTGTGAATCATAGCGGTGATAGTGATTCAACCGGAGCAGTCACTGGAAACATATTAGGAGCCTATTTAGGGCTAAAAGCCATTCCACAGAAATATTTAGACAATCTTGAATTAAAAGATATTATCATTGAGCTGGCAGATGATTTGTATAATGATTGTAAAATTTCAGAATTCTCGCATTATCATGATGAAATTTGGGAACAAAAATATATCTACAGCCAATATCCTTCAAAATAGGACAAAATATAATTAGTAATTGGTAAATAATACTTGTGAGGTAAACTCTAAATAAAACTTATCTTTATTAATTAATTGATAATAAATAATATGCAAATTTAAATTATGATTTTAAATATGCATAAAATGGTAAAATGCTACTTACAAATAAACAATATTCAAAAGTAAGAACAAATGACCTAGCCATCAGTTCCACTCTCGATTTAAAGGCTTTTTTACCTAACTTATCGTTTAAATGTGTTCTACCAACTTATAACGATATGAGATCTTAATATCAGCTTAATAATTTTTTCCAAAAATCAATATAAATTTTTCAGTCCCTTTCCCCCACGCCTCCAATATGCTATGATGTACTCATATCAGGAGGCTTTTTTTCATGAACAAACCAAACATCTTATTTATCACAACCGACCAGCAGCGCTACGACACCATCCACGCTCACGGTTATGAATTTATGCATACGCCAAACCTCGACCGCCTGGCACACGAAGGCTGCAGCTACACGCACGCCTTTTCACCAAACCCCGTCTGCATCCCAGCTCGTCACAACATCCTCTGCGGCCTGCCATGCAAAGAACACACCTTTGACGACAACTATTTCGATGACTCCCATCAAATCCCTTATGACCTGCCTACCTTCGCGCAGATTTTAAGCGACGCCGGCTATGACACCATCGCTGTCGGTAAAATGCACTTTCAGCCTTATCGCCGACACAATGGCTTCCACCGCCTGCTCTTAATGGATGAAATACCAAGATTCAGAGAAGATGATGAATACGCACTCTATCTAAAAGAAAAATATCCGCACCTGCAAAGCTTGCACGGTGTCCGTCACGCGCTGTACATGCAGCCTCAGCAATCCTTAGTCAAAGAAGAAGATCACGGCTCAAGCTGGGTAGCCAAAGAAACCATCAACTACCTCAAAAACAAGAGCAAGGATAAACCCTTCATGCTATGGGCTGGCTTCATCGCACCACATCCGCCGTTTGACGTACCGGCATCTTATGCTGAAATGTACAAAGGCAAAGCAATCCCTAAGCCTTCCATCACCAAAACCACACTTTCAACACTTGCAGAAGAAAACAAAAATATCGCCGATTATCCTGACATGGAAACGCTCATGCGGGCAAGGGAGCTGTACTATGCTTCCATCAGTTTTGTTGATAAAAACATTGGCCTGATTCTCGACCAGCTGGAAGCCATGGGTGAACTTGACAATACATTGATCCTCTTCACCAGCGATCATGGCGAAATGCTGGGCGATCTGGGTACATATCAAAAATTCCTGCCTTATGACCCTTCCTGCCGTGTACCAATGATTCTTCGCTATCCAGGAAAAGTTAAATCCAACACCTTCTGCGATGACTTTGTAGATCTCAACGACATCCTGCCAACCTTCCTTGATGCCGCCAACGTTCCTTATCCATCAAATAAAGAACTGCCGGGTGCCTCATTGCTTAAAAACGAGAAAGACCGCAGCATGCAATACGTCGAACATCAGCATGGAGCCCGCCGCTGGGTTAGCCTGCGCAAAGGCAGCTTTAAATACAATTACTACTATGGCGGCCCGCGTGAGGAATTATTCGACTTACAAAATGACCCTCAGGAAACAGAGAACCTATTGGAAACAAACCCTGAGGCATATAATGCCAAACGTCTTGAACTGCGGCGTGACTTGATAGCTCATGAGAAAAAATGGGGACTTGAAGGCTGCATCGTCAATGATGATTTTGTATCTTATCCAGACTTCACACTGAACTTCTATCGTGAATGTAATCCGCCTTTCTTTCCATCCCATCTGGCTCATGAAGAAGAATGCCAACAGCTATGGCCCTTGGAAAAAGAATTGCTGGCAGCAATCAAGGACGAACCGGTTGTAGATCTAAACAAGCTTGATCTGGACTACTTTGCCACGCGCCATGTTTTAAATAAAGAAGAATTGCTGAAACATGCCGATGACAACCAGCCTGCCAAAAAATAAATATCTATTAACACAAAATCTTTGGAGTAATCTGAAGATTTTTTATTTTTCAGCGTTTTCATGCCTTCCATTTATCAACAGGTATAGATTAGTTGCATGACCTTGTGCAATTATTAACTTTTTTTATCCTCCAATTTCCATGATAATGAAATTAAGAAAAAGGTTGATACACCATCAACATTAAGGAGGGATCACATGTTTAAGCAATTTGTCTATGATATTGGTACGAAAGTATATTTCGGCCCTATTGATAAGTCCTCGCTGGGACAGGAAATCACACGCTATGGTCATAAACTCTTCTTCATTTATCAAGGCGACTTTATCAAACAGCTGGGCATCTATGACTTAGTCATCAGTGCAGGTAAAGAATACGGCTTTGAAATTGTTGAATTCACCAAGATTCAGCCCAATCCGCGTCATAGCGATGTTCAGGAAGGCATCGATCTTTGCCGCTACGAACAATGTGATGTAATTCTTGTTGCCGGCGGCGGTTCCGCCATTGACAGTGCCAAGGCAATCGCTTCAGGTGTGCTGATTGACGCCCCCATCTGGGATGTCGTATTAGGTAAATATCCAGTGGTAAACAGTCTGCCGTTACTCACAATTTCCACGGTATCTGCCACAGGTTCTGAAATGAACTTCGGCGCTATCATCTCCAATCTTGAAACTAAAGATAAACTGGGCCTGCGCAAACCCAGCCAACGGCCTAAGGCTACCTTTTTGAATCCAGAATATACTTATTCCGTTCCGCAATTTCAAACCGCCTGCGGCTCCGTTGACATTCTTTGTCATACACTTGAAACTTACTTTTCCAGTGATAACTGCATGTTCATGCTTGACACCTTTATGGAAGGCTTAGTCCGTACCGTGATTCAATATGCGCCAATAGCCTATACGCAGCCTGATAATTATGAAGCAAGAGCCAATCTGATGTGGGCCGCGCCATGGGCAATCAACGATTTTTTACGCTATGACAAAGAAAATAACTGGACGATGCACCCCATTGAACATGAAATTTCAGCCTACTATGACATCACGCATGGTTTAGGACTCGCGATTATTATGCCGCGTTATTTTCGTCACATCATTGATGAAAAAAGCTTAAAACGCTTTAGAAATCTCGGCATCAATGCCTTTGGCTTAAGCTGCGAAAATGACGATATTACCTTGGCAGAGAAAACCATTGAGGCGATTGAAGCCTTCTGTTATGAACAGCTGCATCTCGAATCACATTTATCGTCTTTAGGCATCGACAACCGATACTTTGATGAAATGGCCGCCAAGCTTGCCTCAGACCACGGTTATTTCACGAGTGGCTATCGCAAATTATCTAAACAAGACATTGTTCAAATACTCAACGAATGTCTATAAATCAAAAGGAGGGATACTATGGATGAATTTCACATCTATCATAAACAGCTGACTTTTGAAACCCAGGGGAATAAGGCCACCTATTTTGAAATACGTCAAGACTGCCGCGACTTTGTCAATGAAACAGGAATCCAAAATGGCATCCTTGTCGTACAGTCACCGCATACCACTTGCGCTGTCTTCTTCGAAGAAATGGTCCATGACTTTGATGCACTCGGTGATGAATATCTGCAGGCAGACTTAAATAAAGGTCTCAATAAACTGTTTCCAAAACAGCTTGCTTACGATGACGATTATAAATATCCAGGCCCGCTCCATCGTCAATTCTCCAAAGACAATGGCGGCGCCATGGCCACACGTCCGGCCAGCCTATTAAATGGCGATGCCCACTGCAAAGCTACATTATTAGGTTCAGACAAAACCTTCATTATTAAAAATGGTGAAATCCTGACCGGCACCTATGGCTATATCTACTTTGTTGACTATGACGGCAACCGCTCCCGCAGAAGAAACTGCCATCTTTGTGCCATGGGTATCTAAAAAGCATCATACAAAAACAAATTGGAAAACAGAATATGATTCAGCAAGAATATCGTTGCCTTGCCCAGCCAGTCAAGGAATTATAACTTTTAAAACAGTATATTCAGAATTCAGTCAACGCACAATATTTATGTCATCTTTTTAAAATAAGCAGCCGCTTAACCAATCTTATAGGAAAGGCTCAGCCGCTCATCAAAGGGGAAGTAGTTACATAATTAGGATCAACGATATGCTGAACCAACTTAAAACCCTATTTAATGCTTATTATAAGTTAGATTGTCACCGTGTGATTGGAGGAACCATTATGTCTGTTTTCACATCAAGAGAAAAAAAGTTAATCAAATATCTGTCGCAAAGGGATGCTTGGGTTTCATCCAATGAAATTGTATCCTTTTTCGGCATATCATTAAGAACACTGCGCAGCGATGTCAAAAACATCAATACATCAGGCAGCTATATACTTTCGTCGAATCAAGGGTATCGGATTATTAAAAAGACGAAAGAAATTGAAGAACTGCTTCAAGATAAAGATCAGCCAGAAACATCTGATGAAAATAATCGTGAATTAATCATCTTAAAGGAATTATTAATCAGTAAACAGCCTCTCGATTATTTTGATTTAGCCAATTCCTTATTTATCAGTGAACAGACACTGCTGACCTCAATCACCGCATTAAAGAAAATCATTGCACCCTATGAAGTTACTATTATCCGCCGTAAGACAACACTTGCACTGAAAGGGACTGAGAAAAACATCCGCCGGCTGTTCTGTGACATGGTTTATAAAGAAGCTGAAAACAGTATTTTAAATACCGCCATTCTCAATGCATTCTTCGTGGATATTGATGTCTTTGAAATAAAAAATACCATTTTTAAAATCATCAGTGAACAGCAGTTTGAAATCAATGACTTTGCCTTAAACAACATCGTCCTGCATGTATGCATCATCATTGACCGTAATAAATATGAGCTTCAGCCAGAACTTTTTGAAATGAAACCAGCGCTGCTTGACGCTGACTCGCCTTCTCAATGTGCTGCTCAAATCTTAGCGCGGATAACGGATAAATATGATTTTAAGGCTAGCAGAAATGATTTTGACAGCATCTATGCGCTTCTGCTGATAAGTATGAAAAAAATAGGTGTAAAGGAAAACTATGCACGGCTGAATGAATTTGTGGAACCATCGATTATTAGCTTTGTTAAGAAATTAATCGTGGAAATCTACAATGAATACTATATCAATCTGGACAATGATGAATTCATTTCCAATTTCGCATTACATTTAAATAACATCATTAATCGTAAAATGTCACTGCGCAATCCATTATTGACCAGCATTAAAGATTCTTATCCGACAATCTATGAAATATCGGTATTTATAGCCAAGCAAATTCAGGATCAATATGCCGGTATCGATATGAATGATCATCAGATTTCCTATATTGCCCTGCATGTCGGTGCTCAAATTGAAAAGCAGACACTGACAAAAATCAAGACGGTAGTCATCAATCCGGAATATCTGAAATTAAATGCCCTGATTTACTCGAAATTGGAAACAAATTTTCTGAATGATCTAAGTATTACAATGGTTTCTGATGAAAGTGAACTGGCTAAAATCGGCAGTAAAAATATTGATTTAATTTTAACTACAATGCCGCTGAAAGGCTATTACACTTGTGAGATTGTTGATGTCACCGTCTTTATTTCACAGAAGGATATTGAAACTATTTTTGCGGCCATCAGTGATATTAAGAAGAAACGCATGATGGAGAATGATTCACTGCTGCAATATTTTGATGGTACTTTCTGTTACTTTGAACATGCAAAGAATTATGAAGAAGTAATAAAGCAGCTATGTGCAACACATAAAGAGCTGGATGATGATTTTTTGAAGCGCATCATGATCAGAGAGGAAATATCACCCTCAGAATATATGAACATCGCGGTGCTGCATCCCATTCAGTGTGATGAAAAGAGTACGTTCATAACGGTTGGTATATTTAAAAAACCTTTCCGCTGGCGGAAGAATGATATTAATATCATTTTCCTGCTTTCAGTATCACAGAAGGATAAGAATAATTTTTTAAAGATTTTAAAACAATTAATTGAGATGTTTTCATCATCAAGATGGATGGCGCATCACAGCTATATCAACACATATGATAAATTTGTTCGATTTATTAAAGAGCATAAGTAATAAATACAGCCGTGTATATGATTACACTTAATAAGCTGAAAGGAAGGCTTATAATCGTTGAAAGTTAGGAGAATGAGAATGGTACATATCAGTGAATTAATTGAAAATGGTAAGGTTTACTTTTGTGATTTCACAAGCAGAGATGATTTATATGCGTATTTGGCAGATGATTTATATGCTCAAGATTATGTGCAGGATACCTTTCTGTCAGCATTGAAAGAGCGGGAAGCAACATTTCCAACGGGGATTATCGCTACCTGTTACAACATCGCTCTGCCGCATGTCGATGCAGTGCATGTGAAGAAAAACGCTTTAATCATCGCTGTATTAAACCATCCGATCAATTATGTGCGGATGGATAAGCTTGATGAGCAGATCAATGTAAAGGTTGTATTTATGCTGCTGATCAAAGATATATCAGTGCATACTCAAGCCATTTCCAGTTTGGCAAAGCTCTGGTTCAATCAGACATTCATGAATGCTGTCTTGTCTGTGAAAAGTAAGGAGGAATTAGTGGCTTTGGTTAAGCAGGCTGAAGCTGAGTAGTTTTATCCGGCAGTTTATTTTTAGGCTTTTATGATTGAAAAATAAAAAAAAGAAAGGAGGCAGTGAATATGAAGACTGTAATTATAGCATGTGGAAGCGGCATTGCTACTTCGACGATGATTTCCATGCGGATCGATGAATTATTAAATGATCATAATATTTCTCATGAAATTATTCAATGCAGCATTAATGAAATTGACAGCTATGAAGACCGCGGCGATGTTATTGTCAGTTCCACTCAGTTACAAAATGAATATTCGATTCCGTCGGTCATGGGTATTGGGTTTATTTCCGGCATAGGGGCAGAAGAAGCGGCAAGTAAACTGTTAGAAATCTTAAATAAATAAAAGGAGGTAGGATTCTATGGAATTTCTAAGTACATTTTTCAGTACGATTTCTGGCTTAGGCAAATATTTGATGGTTCCATTAATGGTTGCATTGATCGGTATTGCCTTCAAGTGTAATGTTAATAAAGCGGTTAAGGGTGGTATAACCGTTGGTATTGGTTTATTTGGTTTAGATTTAGCCTTGTCTATTGTTTCTAATTATCTGGGGCCGGTGGCAACTGGACTGGTCGGTAAAGCTAATTTGAATCTTGATGTCATCGATGTAGGCTGGACCGCTTTATCGGGAATTGCCTATGGTACAGAAATTGGTGCTTTCATCATTCCGCTTATGCTGGCGTTTAATTTAATTATGTTAGCTGTCGGAGCGACGAAAACAATGGATATCGATATCTGGAATTTCTGGCATTATGCGTTAACTGGTTCATTGATTTATGTCATTACGAATAATTTATTCTTTGGTTTACTGGCAGCGCTGGCGCATGCGGCTGTTATCTTCTTAATTGCGGATCGAACAGCAAAACGCGTTCAGGAGGTTATCGGTATTCCGGGTATTTCAATTCCGCATGGCGGCTGTCTTGGGCAATGGATCGTCGGTTTTATTCTTGAGCCTTTATATAATTTACTCGGCAAAGGGAAAACAGGTGAAGAAAAAACGATCAGTCAGACAAATGCTAAGAAGCTGCAGGATAATCCGGTATTAAAGGTCATTAAAGATCCAATTTATCTGGGATTTATCTTGGGTACCGTGATTGCGTTTATCGGCGGTCAGGATGCGAAAACATCTTTTACGACAGGAATGGCAATGGCGGCTTTATTATATTTAACACCGCGGATGGTGAAGATTTTAATGGAAGGCTTGGTACCGATTTCTCAGGCATGCAGTAAGATTATGGCTGAGAAGAATAAGAGCGGTGAATTATATATTGGTATGGATAATGCTGTTGGTTTAGGACATACAACCGTAATGCTGATTTCAGTAATAGCGATTCCGGTCTGTGTCGCATTATGTGCGATCGTGCCAGGCAATCGAATCATTCCTATCGCTTCCTTGGCGGCCTGCGGTTACAATTGTTCCATGCTGAATGTTGTGCATCGCGGCAAGGTTGGCAGAACCTTGTTATCCTGTACGATATTTTTAGCCTTAACCTTAGTGATTGCTTCCATCATGGCACCGAAAATCACGGAGGTTGCCTTATCCAGCGGTTATACGTGGAGTCAGAGTGAGTATACGCTGATTTCAGCTATCTCAGGTACCTTATGGTCAACCTTCCCGCTGTTCCTGCTGTTTAATATCAATTCTACGATAGGGGCAGTCTGCTGTTTAGCAATTATCATCGCTTGTGTTGTTTTACAAAAGATCTATTTCAAGAAGAAAATGCAGTCAGCAGCTGAGCTTGCCAAGGCTGAAAAACAGGATCATTAGGAAAGAAGGGTAAGAAATGCTGGTAAATACAAAAGCTATGCTGATGGCGGCTAATGACAGTAATTATGCAATCCCTTCACCGGATTATTGCAACATGAATATGGCAAGAGCGTATGTTGAAGCTGCGCAATCTGTCGGCAGACCGGTAATTTTAGCTTATAGTGAAGCGATGCAGTCGGTACTCTCTTTGGAGGATGCGTATTTTATCGGCCGCTATTATGCAGAAAAAGCCGATGTGGAAGTAGCTTTGCATATTGATCATGGTAAATCTATTGAATTTGTGAAGCAAGCAATCGATTTAGGATTTACGTCTGTTATGATTGATGCCTCTGCCGATACGCTTGCTGAGAATATCAGAAAAACCAAGATTATCGTTGATTATGCACATCCGCGTAATGTGAGTGTAGAAGCTGAAATCGGCCATGTGGGAGCGGGAATCAATTATGAAGAAGAAAAAGGGGATGCTTCTGTCTATACTGAAGCGACTGATCTGGTGGAGTTTGTAAATGCGACCGGTATTGATTCAGTTGCTGTTTCCATCGGTACCGCTCATGGCTTCTATAAGGGAACACCCAAGATTAATTTTGACCGCTTGGCTGAACTGAAAGCCGCGGTAGCGATCCCATTAGTGCTGCATGGCGGCTCCTCAACCGGCGATGAAAATTTACGGCGATGCGCTGAATCAGGCATCAGCAAGATTAATATTTTCACGGATTTCTGCACAGCCGGCGCGCAGGCAATCAATGAGGAGCATGCAGATAATTATAAGCAGATGATGAGTACCGCCGATAAGGCAATCAAGGCTGTTCTTGAACATTATTATCATGTCTTTAACTGTGATTAGGAGGTTGTGAAATGAAACATAAAAAACAGATTAAAACACCTACTTTGGGAGTAAATGCGAAAGCTTATATGTGGGGAGAGGAATTGCTGACAATTGCGAAATATTGCGAAAAGATTGCGGTTGATCATGATGTAACAGTGACATTGAATGTACCTATTGTTGATATCTATCGCATTGCACAGGCGGCCCCCCATGTAATCATCAATGCTCAGTTCATGGACCCAATTGAACCCGGCGGGACGATGGGCGGCGTACTTGCTGAGGCGTTGGCACAGGCTGGCGCTGATGGTGTGATTCTCAATCATGCATCTGCCAAACCGATAACCTTAAGTCAATTAATCAAATCCATCGAGCTGGCTAAAAAAGCAGGATTGTATACCTTTGTGTGTGCTGATTCGGTTGAGGAGGCATTGATTATCGCATCACTGCATCCAACCGGCATTATCTGCGAACAATCAAAACTGATCGGCACCGGTATAGTGGCCTCTGAAGATTATCTATTAGCGACAACGAAAGCCATTAAGGACTATGATGCTAATATCATGGTCTTACAGGGAGCCGGCATTAAAAATGGCGAGGATATTTATCATAATATCAAATATGGCTCGGAATCAGGCGGCGGCGCTTCAGGTATTTTCTGCAGTGATGATCCGCTGGCAAAAATTGATGATTTTTTAGCCGGCATTCTTAAAGCCAGAAAAGATTTTGGCTCAAGAATCGTACAGGATGATGAAGCATGATAAAAATAAATTATATTGAGCTTGAAACCCGTTATCCTAAAATATATTTCTTTAATATTACCGATGAAATAAAAGCGCGGATTGCTGAATCAGGAATTTCTAATGGCACCGTTACAGTTCAGTCGCTGCATACGACATGCGCAGTATTCTTTGAAGAATATGTGCATGATGAAGATCCGAATGGCACCGATTATCTGCAGCTGGATCTGAACCGCTGTTTAAGAAAAATATTTCCCGATGAGGTTGCATTTAATGACAACTATTATTATCCGGGACCTAAGCATATGAATCGCGAAGGCCGTCCGCACTTTGATTTTCAAGGCATTAGTCTAAATGGGCCTGCGCATTTAAAATCTACAATGATTGGCGCAAGTCAAACCTTTGTAATCGATCAAGGTGTTTTGCAAAGCGGACCCTTTGGTTCCATCTGGTTTGTTGATTTTGATACGACACGGCCAAGAAAAAGGAAATGTGTTCTCTGTATTAACGGTGAATGAAAATTAAATAGAATCGCTCTGAGAAAAGTCTTTGACATCAGTCAGAGATTTTTTCTTTTAACCCAGAGCATTAAAGTTGCGTGATGTCGACAGCCATGGTATCCTGTATGCAGTTAGTTAAGACTAACTAATGAATAATAGCATAAAGTTGAAGCATGCTAATAAGGGTGCTTTGATTCATGAGGTTTATGCTTCATATTCATAGACTATACGACAATGGAGGATATAAAATATGTCATTAATCGGTAAAACAATTGAAGATTTTAAAGTTCAGGCTTATGTAAATAATGAATTTAAAGAAGTAAGTAAAGAAGATGTATTAGGTAAATGGAGTGTTTTCTTCTTCTATCCAGCGGATTTCACATTTGTATGTCCAACTGAATTAGAAGATCTAGCCAACAAATATGAAGAATTCAAAGCAATAAATTGTGAAATTTATTCAGTAAGCTGTGATTCACACTTTGTACACAAAGCATGGCATGATGCTTCTAAGACAATTCAAAAGATTCAGTATCCAATGCTTGCGGACCCGACAGCTCTCTTAGCAAAAAATTTCGAGGTTTACATCGAAGCTGACGGTATGGCGGAAAGAGGCAGCTTTATCGTTAATCCAGATGGAAAGATTGTAGCTTATGAGGTAATCGCTGGTAATGTTGGCCGTAACGCTGATGAATTATTCAGACGCGTTCAGGCTTCTCAGTTTGTTCATGAACATGGTGATCAGGTATGTCCGGCTAAGTGGCAGCCAGGTGCTGATACATTAAAACCATCTTTAGATCTGGTAGGTATTATCTAATATGAATAAAGCCTACGATGCTATCGTCGTTGGCGGCGGGCCGGCTGGTTTATCGGCGGCAATTTATCTGGCGCGTGCCAAGTTCAGTGTATTGGTATTGGAAAAAGAAAAATTCGGCGGGCAAATAACGATTACTTCAGAAGTGGTTAACTATCCGGGGGTAATTAAAACCGACGGAAAAAAACTGACAGCGGAAATGCGGGAACAGGCGAGTCTGTTTGGCGCCGAATTCCTGCTGGCTGAGGTTGAAGAATTACAGCTTGAGGATGAAATCAAAACCGTTAAAACAGACAAAGGTACTTTTCAATGCGCAGGCATCGTTTTGGCAACCGGCTCAAGTCCGCGCAAGCTTGGTTTTAAAGGTGAAAAAGAGTTTCAGGGACGCGGAGTCGCCTATTGTGCTACATGCGACGGCGAGTTCTTCACCGGTTCGGAGGTCTTTGTCATCGGCGGCGGCTTTGCGGCAGCTGAGGAAGCCATTTTCCTTACTAAATATGCTCGTCATGTAAATATCATTGTGCGTGAACCAGATTTCACATGTGCCAAGACGATCGCTGATAAAGCGCGTGCCAATGAGCATATCATGGTTTATACCAATACTGAAATCATTGAGGCCAGCGGTGAAGGCTCTTTGAAGAAGGCTGTCTTCATCAACAATGAAACTAAAGAAACATGGACTTATGAAGCAAAAGCAAATGAAAGCTTCGGTATCTTTGTTTTTGCCGGCTATGAACCGGCCAATGCCTTATTTAAGGATCAGGTTAAGCTCAATGAAGTTGGTAATGTCATCACTGATATGAACCGCAAAACTTCCCTGGATGGTGTTTATGCGGCGGGTGATATCTGTGAAAAAAATCTGCGTCAGGTGGTAACGGCAGTGAGTGATGGCGCCATCGCTGCAACCTCACTGGAACGGGTGATTGAGGCAGTGGTGGAAAAGCATGGCTTGAAAACTGAAAAACTGAAAGTAAAAGCAAATACATCGGCAGATACTGTTGAAGCAACGGCATCTGCAGACAGCTTTATCAGCAGTGATATGACTGCCCAGCTCAAAACGCTTTACCAAAAGCTGGATAAAGATGTATGGATCAGCTGTTATGCTGATGAGAGTAAGTTTGGGTTGGAAATGAGTAATTTCATTGATGAATTTGCTCAGACAAGCCCCCACATCAAGGTGACTAAGCAGCCGCTTGATGCTGCACATTCACAGCCTTGCTTTGTGTTCTGTGATGCTGATAAACAACCGCTCGGCTTGATCTATCATGCGGTTCCCGGCGGCCATGAGTTCACATCCTTTGCACTGGCAGTCTATAATGCCGCAGGCCCAAAGCAGCCGCTTGATGAAAGTCTCTTAGAAGCCATTCAAAAAATGACAGCTAAACAGAACATCAAAGTCATGGTATCCTTATCCTGTACGATGTGTCCGGAAGTAGTCCAATCTGCCCAGCGAATCGCACTTGAAAATCATCATGTTGATACGGAAATCTATGATCTCGCGCATTTCCCTGAATTAAAAGAGAAATATAAAATCATGAGTGTTCCGTGTATGGTAATCAATGATGAAAAGGTACATTTTGGTAAGAAATCATTAAAAGATATACTTGAATTACTGTAAAGGGGTATGGGTCCTTGAGCCTAACCCTTTTTTCTTATCAAAGAGGCTGAGCGGATTGTAATGCAAAACGGAACTGATTGTGATAAAATGCTGGTATAAGGAAGTGATGCTGATGTATACCACAATACAGCCTGATCTGCTGATTGGCTTTTCCGATGTTGTACGCCGTTTTTATACATATTATGAAAAGGAAATCGACGCATTAAAAATTAAAGAAACACATGCGAAAATTATCCATCTGATTGCGGATCATGAGGGAATTACCCAACAGGAGATTGCCAATGTTTCCATGATGAAACGTTCAACTACCTCAGAAATTATTACTGAAATGGTCAAAGCAGGGCTTGTTGAGCGCCGTGGAGATGCCAGTGATAAACGTGTGGCCCGCATCTATCTGAGTGCTAAGGGCAGCGAAACCGCGGCAGCTATTAAAACATATTTTGATGAATACTGCGCTCGCTGTTATAAGAATTTCAGTGAAGAAGAGATTGAGGTTTTTCAGAAGCTGATAACGAAATTTAATTATAAAAACTAACAAGACTGCATTCAGGACATTGAGTGCAGTCTTGCTTTATACAATGCGCTTTGTTAGGATCAACGTTTTTCATAATACCATGCCATTTTGTAAGATGAATGATAATACAAGTATGTTCACATCACTTCAACTTATATGTGTATTAATTATAATGTTCGTATATCATACTAAAATGTGAAAAATATATCAAAATTTTATTGACATTTTAATGTGAAATTGTTAAATTATTAGTGTATTTGTTCGGTAATAGAACAAAAATGGAGGGACATATGAAGAATAAATCATGGAAAGTGTTGACGGCGCTTTCACTTTCAATCTTCATGGTTATGAGCGGATGTACTGCCAATAATGACAAACCATCTGATCAGCCTGAAGGTAAGATTACGGCTGGTGAATATACAGCAGCGGCAGCCGGTTACGGCGGTGATGTAACAGTAACCTTAACGATTGATGAAAATGGAAAGATTACTGACGGCAAGGTAAATGCCACAACTGAAACCGATAAAATCGGTCAAGTAGCCGCACCAGAAGTTATGCAGGCAATCATTGACGGTAATACGGTTGAAGTAGAAACAGTATCCGGTGCGACAATGACAAGCAAAGCTATCATTGAAGCCAGTAAGGATTGTTTGAAACAAGCCGGTGTCGGTGTTGAAGAAAAAGAAGTTGTAAAGGCGGATGATGAAGAAATCACTGTCGATGTAGTAGTAGTTGGTGCTGGTTTATCTGGTTTATCAGCTTCCGGAGCGGCTTTAAAAGAAGGCGCTAATGTATTGTGTGTTGAAAAGACAAGCAATGTCGGCGGTATCAGTAAATTCTTCTCCGGCGGGCCTTTTGCGGTAGAAAGTCACCTGCAGAAAGAAGCTGGCGGGGAATATGCAGCTATTACGACAGAAGAGTTATTCCAAACTTTAAATGATTACAGTCATTTTATTAACTACGCACCATTAACAAAAGAAATTATTGAAACAAGTGCGGATACGATTGAATTTTTAGAGAGCTATGGCTTGACTTTCCATGTCAATCCAGAAGCACCGCAGCTGGCTCATCAGGCAGATGGTCTGAGATGGCGGATTTATCACTGGTTTGATACTTTCTCTTATGCACCTACGGATATTTCCGCAAGTGATGTATTAAGAGATAACATGGTAGCGGCTGGTCTTGATTTAAGAATGAATACTACATGTGATGAATTAATCATCGAAGACGGTGTTGTTAAGGGCATTATCGCTACTAAAGAAGATGGCAGTAAATTAATTGTACATGCTGATTCAGTAGTGCTGGGCACTGGTGGTTTTGCCGGCAATGCTGATATGATGAGTGAATATTATCATACACCATACATCTCTACATGGGGTGAAACAGGCAGCGGTGTACAGATGGCATGGAATGCCGGTGCTGCAAAATGGGATATTCAATCTTCACTGCTGCATGGTTCAGGTATTGTAGCTGCGACTAATCCAACAGAAGTAAGTTTAGCTTCTTCACCATTTAATCAGATTGTGCGTTCACCATTATTATGGATTGACCGTTCAGGTAACCGTTTTGGTAATGAAGAAGCTGTTTATGATACAGCGTATACATCAAATCTTGGCTATTCAGTGGGTGGTATCTATTATATCGTTGTCGATACTGCAACTTTAAATGCTTATACAGAAGGCAAACATTTAGTGACTGACCCAGCAGTTGGCGGCGCTAATTTTGATCCGGCTGATTTTGTGGAATTAGCTGAAGAAGGTGTTAAGCAAGGAAATGTATTTAAGGGTGAGACTTTAGAAGAACTGGCAAAAAATACTGGTATGGATCCTGAACGTTTTGCTGCTAATATTGAAGAATACAATGCCGCATGCGCTTCTAAAGCGGATCCATTCGGCAAGAGTGCTGAAAATCTGGTTTATCCGGTAAGTGACGGTCCTTTCTATGCTGTTAAGATGCAGATCAGTAATTTAGGTACATTAGGCGGTGTACGCGTTAATGAAAAATTACAGGCAGTTAATATTGATCTTGAACCTGTTAAGGGATTATATGTAGTTGGTAATGATGCTGGCGGTTTCTATGGCAATATTACATCTTATCCTTCATATGAAGGTTTGGCTACTGGATTTGCCTTGAATTCAGGTAAATTAGGCGGTATGAATGCTGCTAAAGAAGCATTAGCTAAATAAGTTTAATAAGCTGAGCAATGGCTCATACAATAAAAAGGAAGCTTTAATTCATTGCAATGATTATAAGGCTTCCTTTTTTCTATGTGATGGTGATTATTCGTATACATCAAGATCCTTGCCCATAGCGAGAGCACCGTCGTATATTTCTCTGATTTCCTGTTCGATGAGTTTGTCGCGTTCCTGCATTTTAATCGTGATATCCTCATGGTTATCCTGTATGTTCATATGATAAATGCGATGATAAGTAATTAATAATTTGACATGGGCAGCCTGCGCAATTTTTGCCAGCGCATAGGAAGAAGTATGCATCGAAGCGTGATATTTCTGCCACGCGGGTGTCCGCTGCGCAAGACCGGCGGCATAATATACTTCATGAAGCAGGATATCACAGTTCTTAGCTTTTTGTATCATAAGGTCTAACGGACAAGTATCACCGCTGATGACAATCGTTTTATCTGGAGTAATGATTTTATATGCATAGCAAGGCCATTCACCATGACTGACCGCAAAGGCTTCTATCTTGACCGTGTCATTCTGAAAGACAATACCGGCTTCAATCTCATGAACGATTGGCTGGCATGCCTTTGCATCTGCTTGTTCAAAGCCATGAATACGCAGCTCAATATCAGCCTGATAAGCCAGCATCAGATGTTCAACCATCGCTTTAATTCCTTTAGGACCATAAATATGCAGCGGCTCATGACGTTCAAGTACCCAGGGTGTCAGGATCAGATCATTTAAGCCAAGCGTGTGATCAGAATGCAGATGGGTGATGAATACATACTTCAAACGATCGATGCTTAATGCATCAATTCCCTGATGATATGCTTTCGCAGCCTGTCTGACAATGCCTGGACCGCAGTCAAAAAGATAGCTGTCCTCACCATAAGTAACGGCTGAGGCGGGGCCAGATGCGTTAGGGCATGCATTGGGTGTTCCGCAGCCTAATAGAACTAATTGAGTTTTCATACAATTCCTCATTTCTTTTGGTATTATCATAGCATATTCATCATAAATTTAAAGAAAATCTGATGGATTTACATCCTTGTCAGCACATATAAAATTATGATTTGTAGTGAATAGGAATATTTTTATGCTATAATGATTAATAAAGCGGAGGACGTATGGCATGAGTCATGAACTACATAAAAATTTATCGATAATATCTTATAAGCATGCGGTCAGCGTCTGTTATCCTTTTCTTGTGCGAGTCTGCCTCTAAGCTGAATTGAATTAATATAATTAAAGAGAGGGAGACGATTATGAAAAAATTGAGTTTATCACAAATTGCAGGATTATCCTGTATGATTTTTGCTATCTTTTTTGGTGCTGGAAATATGATATTCCCACCAGCTATGGCTCAGCTTGCGGGCAGCAGTACGCCGATTGCCCTTTTAGGTTTTGTTTTAAGCGATGTAGGGATTGCAGTAGCAGGTGTTATGGCTGTCGTTATCGCTGGAACTTCAATGAATGAGCTGTCCTCAAGGGTTTCAAAGAAATTCTCATTGTTTCTGTCTTTTGCTGTGTATTTATGTATTGGTCCGCTCTTTGCACTGCCAAGATGCGGTTCGGTATCCTTTGAAATTGGTCTGCTGCCTTACATAAACAATCAGCCGATGCTATTTTCAGTATTGTTTACTGCAGTATTCTTTGGCCTGACCTTTCTTTTAAGTATTCGACCAGGTAAAATTGTAGATATTGTCGGTAAAGTGCTGACACCGATTCTGCTGCTTACCATTCTGGCATTATTCATCGCGGCGTTAATGAATCCGCTGGGCGGTGTAGGCATGCCGCGGGGTGAGTATCAGGAGATTCCGCTGTTTAAGGGTATCATTGAGGGGTATCTGGCATTAGACGGTTTTGCTGGTTTAGTGTTTGCTATTCTCGTTTTTCAGGCATTGAAGCAGTTTCAGATTACCGATCATAAAACTATGGTGAAATCGGCATTCTTATGCAGCTGTCTGGCGGGTTTGCTGCTGATTCTTGTTTATGCGGCATTGGCGCTGATCGGTCTGCAAACATCATCGATGGATTTATTTGCCAATGGCGGCGCTTTGCTGAGCTATGCTTCACGTACTTTATTTGGTGGTTTAGGCGGATTTATTCTTGGCGCTGCGGTGGTTTTGGCTTGTCTTACTACATCCATTGGTTTATCCACCTCTTTCGCTGATTTTATTTGTTCGCATTTCCCTAAGCTGGCTTACCGCTGGGTATTGGCTGGTGTATGCTTATTTTCTTTTGTGATTTCTAATGTGGGTTTAAGCATGCTGATTAAAATTGTGCTGCCGGTACTGATTGTTTTATATCCGATCGTAGTAGTGCTGATTGTGGTTTCATTGCTTGATCCATGGCTGAAGGATCACAATCGAATCATGCTGTGCGGTATGCTTTTTGTATTTCCGTTTTCTTTGCTTGATGGCTTAAAAAATGCGGGAATCCTGCTTCCGGGCATCAGTGCATGGGCATCATCATTGCCTTTGTTTAATCTTGGTCTGGGTTGGCTGATACCGGCCATAATAGGTTGTGTGATCGGTTATTTTGTGCGGTCTGAAAAGCCGGCGGTTGGCAAATAAAAAAATAAGGAGAGTCATAAATAACTTCATCCTTATGATTCATGATAAAACAGTCATGCTTATATTTGGCAATATCAAGCCGATAATGTATGTCATGATGACATCTTCTTATAAATGGAACTATTGATAATATTCATATCGTGTTCAGTTCAAATAAACATGTTATTTATAAATCATCAAGGTGTTAATCAACAAATCAGAAAAGAACTGTGGCAGGACGCTCCTTGTAACCGTTAAGCTTTAAATTTATAGAAATTATTCACAGTGTAAAATAAATATATCAGATGGCCGTAAGATATACTTATTATAGTTCGGTCTAGGAAGGAAAAATCAATATAGACGATTCCTATATTGATAATTTGAGGTTTATGAAAAAATTATTATTGATTACTACGGGCGGTACCATCGCATCCGCTAAAGGTGAGGAAGGACTAGAGCCTGAACTGACTAGCTCACAATTGCTTGATTTCCTGCCGCCGCAATCCGATATAAGTATCGACTGCATTGACCTGATGAAGATTGATAGTTCTAATATGCAGCCGGAGGAATGGCAGGTGATAGCCAGAGAAATTGCCCGCCATGTTGATGAGGTTGACGGCATCGTGCTGACGCACGGAACAGATACGATGGCTTATACTGCTTCTTCTTTAAGCTTTATGCTGCGCAATCTGCCAATTCCCGTCGTATTGACAGGATCTCAGCTGCCTTTATCACATCCGTTAAGTGATGGATATGATAATATCCGCTGTGCGATTGCGATGGCTGCCAGTGATAGCTGTGGTGTGTTTGTAGCTTTTAATCGTAAAATAATTCTTGGTTCACGTTCTGTTAAGGTACGAACGATGGGCTTTGATGCATTTGAAAGTGTTAATTGTGAACCTGTAGGCTGTGTTGATGCCCGTGGCTTAACGATTCATCGTGAACTGCTGCCTAAGCGTACTGGCGATTTTAAGCTGGAGGCAGATTTATGCAGTGAAGTGATTCTGATTAAATTGACACCTGGCTTTAATCCTGACTTTTTTGATTTGCTTGTATCAATGCGTTATAAGGGCATTGTCATTGAAGCCTTTGGTGCCGGCGGGCTGCATTTTATCCGCCGTGATTTAATTGCTAAGCTGCAGCTATTGGTAGATCATGGCATCAGTGTTGTGGTATGTTCTCAATGCTTGTATGAGCGAAGTGATTTTTCTATCTATCAGACAGGTCAGAAGGTGCTGAAGCAAGGTGTGATTCAAGGCTTTGACATGACAAGTGAAGCAGCGGTTACAAAACTGATGTGGGCGCTTGGTAAAACCTTAGATCCGCAGGTGGTGAAGGCTATTTTTGAGGTGAATTATGTAGGTGAAGTAAGTCTTTAAAAAGTGTTAGCGTTATCATCTGAATTGATTATTTACATTTAGTGAAATTGCTGTATCATAAACATGTTTAATGCGAAGGGGACTTGTTTATGCTGTCAGAAAAATATGATTCACGTAAAGTTTTTATGATGTCGGTGCCGATTTTTATCGAGCTTTTGCTGCAGATGCTGGTTGGCAATGTCGATCAGATCATGCTGTCGCAGTTTTCTCAAAATTCAGTGGCAGCAATCGGTAATGGCAATCAGATAATGAATTTGATTATCATTGTTTTAAATATGACAAGTGTCGGCATTACGATCATGATTTCGCAATATATTGGTGCTAAGGATGAGCATAAGGTTTCTGAAGTATGTAATGTGTCTCTGGCTGTTATGGGCTTTTTCAGTGTTGCGCTCACGGTTGTATTGTTTCTGTTTTATAAGCCGGTCTTCCAGCTGCTTTCAATACCGGAAGAAATTTTCAATGAAGCGGCTTCTTATCTTTTGATTGTCGGCAGCTTTATTTTAGTACAGGGATTGTATTTGACGTTTTCAGCAATTTTGCGCAGTTATGCACTTATGAAACAAGTTATGACTATTTCGGTGGTGATGAATGTGCTGAATATCATCGGCAATGCGATGCTGATCAATGGCTATTTCTTTTTCCCAAGACTAGGCATTGTAGGGGCGGCGATTTCAACCAATTTCAGTAAGCTGATCGGTTTGGTGTTGGTATTCATGCTCTTTCGTTTCAGAGGCTATGCTGAGCTGAAGCTGTCTTATTTGAAGCCTTTTCCTGTTGAAACATGTAAAAAGCTGCTGTATATATCACTGCCTTCAGGTGCGGAGGCATTGTCCTATAATTTGTCACAGACGATCATCATGAAATTTATTAATATGATGGGTACGGCAGTGATTGCGACAAAGGTGTATTGCAGCATGATGGCGAATGTAGCCTATATTTATTCAATGGCGATTGCACAGGCTACCCAAATTATCATTGGTTATTTAGTAGGTGCCGGGCGGCTGAATGAGGTTGGCCGCAAAGTATGGAACTGTGTATTTATATCGATTGCAGTATCGGTTGGCTTAACGGGCATTATTTATTTTAATTCCGATTTGATTTTTGGCATTTTTACGAATGATCCGCAAATTCTCGCATTGGCGAAACAAATTGTTTTTGTGGAGTTTGCCTTAGAGGTGGGCCGGTCAGTGAACATTGCAATGACCCGCACGTTAGTCGCTACCTATGATGTGAATGTGCCAGTTATTGCCGGCGTGTTGTCAGCATGGGGTATTGCTGTCGGAGTGGGTTATCTGTTAGGTGTGCAGTGGGGCTGGGGATTGGTTGGCATCTGGATTGCGATGGCAGCCGATGAGTTGATTCGAGCCGGTGTGTTTATTCTGCGTTTCATCAGCGGAGTGTGGAGGCAAAAGGTAAGCCGGGCATTGCCGCAGATGGCTGACAGTAAATGAATCTAATGGTTGTTTTACTATGTAAACAATTGATTTGTTCAGGAAAGTAAGCTTAAATTTAAAAAAAGTATTGACGGCATCTATGGGTATTTGCTATAATCTAAAAGCACTGCTGATACTGCAGTTCTGGCTCGTTGGAGAAACGGTTAACTCACTTGCCTTTCACGCAAGCATTCACGGGTTCGAATCCCGTACGAGTCACCAAATTATAAATAAACGCCTATTACAAGGCGTTTTTTTATGCTTAGTGCTATCAATGTTCAATTTGTGTCCAGTTTTTTCGTTATTTTTAATAATTGAATCCAGGTAGTTGACACAAACTGTACGCTGATCAGGAAACATGTGCGTGTAAGTATTAAGGGTTTCTGACACATCAGAATGGCCTAGTCTTGATGATATAAGTTTGATGTTCATGTTGCCATTAATCAAAAGTGAAGCATGAGAATGTCGAAAACCATGTATAGTGATGTGTTTGAGACCAGCTGCCAACATAGCATCATCAGCCCTTCTTCGTAAAGTTGAATGGGATAAAGGTGTTGGAAAAATGAACCATGTTTCTTCAAATCCCTCCTTCTTTTTTTCATGCTCAAGGAGTTCATTCATTGATATGATGAGGTTGTGAGGTAAAACGATTTCTCTTTTAGAGGTATTTGTTTTTACAGACTTTATTAAGTAATTGGCTGTCTTAGTTTTCTTGGTAAGCGATATATTGATAATGATTGTACTTCTGGTAAAATCTTGCCAAGTTACAGCAAGCATTTCACCGCAGCGGCAACCTGTATAATAAAGTTTCGATAGATATACATATTTAAAATATCAGAATATTGAAGAAGCATCAGTGCAGCTAGCTACGCAATAAATTAGCAAAGATAGATATTATTGAGACATATGAAACGGATTATGAATTTTCTATTGAATTGATTAAGCAGAAGCTTCTGGAAAGATTGAAGTGGCTTGAGAAAAGCATTTATGATAATATGGATATGCAAAGCAGTATAGATCAAATGGAAATAATTTACGAATTATTAGAAAGTTTGTATGGAGGTGATAATTATGTATAATTATAATGAATAAATCAACAGATACAATCAAATAGATTCTTCAACCTCTCAGGAGGAAATTAAGAAACTGATGCAGGACATGGAAAAATTTGTGAGTGAAGATCACCCTAGAGAGGAAAAAGTTAAATTCGCAGGGCCTCTTGGTCTTCTTGAATCATTAGGCTTCCTTATAGATGAGTGAAGCTATAAAAATATTAGAAAATTAGGGAAATGTTAAAATGAATAGATGTGATGAAATCTATGATAGATTTCTGCATGTGGATAAGATGAGCTTAGAAGAAGTAAAAAAGTTAATGAAAGATCTCAAAGAATATCATTTATCAAATCCTGATTCCTCGGAGTTTTTACATGATTGGAATCCATTGATGATGATCCATGTAGTAGCTCATTATCTTAACTAATGTCAGAAATTTGTTAACTATGATAGCTCAAAGGCATATGAGTAAGTACAGAAATAAAAAATGGAAAATGTGATGACATGCAAAACTATGATGATTTAATAAAAAGAAATGAAGACTTGTGGATAAGGCTTAAAGGTGACTCTGCATCCAAAGCAGTTACCAAAAAAGAAATACAAAAACTAGTTCAGGATATGGTTGAATTTGTTGAAGAAGATCATCCTGCTAATGAGATAGCAATGTTTTATCCATTAGGGTGTATCGAGAACTTGGGTTTTTTATTAGATGATTCAAATCCTGATAAATCTCATAAATTCAGTGATGATGAATAGGCTTTGTATTATAATCTGGTCGACGGAGTGCGTTAACAAGGAACGAAATTGAATTGCCTGCAGGGCACGCGGATGAATACTGGTTAATAGAACATAATGTAGCTAAAGAAATATTAGCAAATAAATCTAGTATTGATATACTAGATTTAGAATCGAACGGGATATCAAAAGATGTTTATGAGGAATATAAAAGGATGGTGGGATAAATGGGTAATGGTATTATGGAGACTTTAGTTAATGATCAAGAGATAGCTGAACTAAGGCATGAATATTTTGAGTTATATGGTAAGGGATGTCCGTATCATTGGAATACTTATGACAGCATTGAGCAATATCGTAAGTATTTGAAAGATAAGATCAAAGAAGCTAAAGAGAAAATGTTTTAGCACCTGTATAGGGTGTTTTTCTTTACCTTGAAGGAAGGTAATGAGGTGTGTAATCACACCTATGTAAAAACGATTGATAAAATGTATTATGACCATGAATTAAAATGCAGTATTCTCATTGAAGAGAATACTGCATTTTTTGTAGCCGAAAAGAAAAAAGGAGCATCTATATGGAACCACCAAGACGGAAGCTGTCGAAATTTATCAAAGATGATCTATCAAATTATGATGTAGATGCACTGAATCAGAAAATCAAAGATCTAGTAGCAAATTGATAAGGAAAATGAGTAAATCAAAACCGTGGAGTCATTTGCCGTAACCTAGAAATATCCTGATAAATCTCGTATACTTATGGTAACAAGGTGGGATATTATGAAAAAAATACTAACAAGTTTCTTATTAATGGTAATGATAGTGGGATGTGTTCAGCAAGGCCCGACGGAGGCAGAGAAACCAGAAGAACCGCCGGTGGTTGAACAGCCTGAAAAGCCTGTGGAACAGGAGAAGCCGGAAGAAACTAGGTATGTTAAAAAAATTGATGAAAATAAGGATTGGGTTATTGTTGAAAAAACAGAAGTATTAGATTTATATTCAACAGAAGAAGAGAAAATATTTCGAAAAATGCTCTCTGATTTAGTATCTACGCATAGTGATGATTTTACGAATTGGTATAATACAATCTATACACCAAATCCTGAAATCACTTTATTTAGCATTAATATAGATAGTAAGGATGCAGATACAGTTAATAAATACATTAAAGAGCTATATGAAAGTAAGCAAACAGAAGTAGGTCATCAATACTTAAGCTATAAATGTTTTTTTAATGATAGCATACTTTCTATAGTTGTGAAGGAAGGGAGCTTCATTCCGGGATCAGATTGGAAAGGGAGCAAATTTGTCTATAACTTTGATATAACAAATGGAAATCTAATTTCTAACACAAATCTAATTGATCGTTATTCTTTAAGTATAGATGATATAAAGGATAAACTTCTAGATTTTTATGCTTCAAAGGGATCGATGGTTTCCTGCGATAAGGCGGAAACAGAGGAAGAGCAAAATTATTGTTTTACTGAACCAAATAGTATCAAACAAGATAACTTAGAAAGATACGTATTGTTTGTTGAAAATAATGATTTATATTTCATGGGCTTTCTAAATAATCCATTATATTTTGGCAATAGTATTAAAATAAAAATAAGTTAAGAAGAGCACCGTTTGGTGCTTTTTTAGGAGGAATTTATATGCAAACAAGTTTATTTCCAACAAGAAGTGCAGCTGTGACTCAAACTGCTGGAATTGATCGTAATAATATAGCTTTAACTACATTTTCACATCAGGAAAATAGAGCGAATGATATTTGTCCTACAGACGGAAAATTCTACGCACCTTTTGATATGCACTGTGTAATGCATGAGAATAAAATACATAGAGATGGATCAATTTCACCATATATGTCGGTATTTGTTTCAGATAATGTAGTTATGACTCCTGTAGGTAACCATAAGGTTACTTTTTTTTGTACGCATGGCGGTAAAAAGATTGTAACTGACAAAGGAGTCGAGGTAAAGAAAGGAGCTTCCTTCAAACAAGGAGATCATTTTTATACACAAGGAAGAGAAGGTGGTAAAGATAATGATGGTAATCTAATTGAATTTGGATCACATATACATATTGATGCGAGACTAGGCGATAATTTCATTGATATGGATCTAACAAAAATTAAACAAAACTATTATTTAGAGGGTGACTTACCAATTGAGGATATTTTCTATAATAATGGTACGAAGCTTGATTTTGAAAATTCAATATATGTTAGAAAATTTACACTTATTAATTCTGGTCAATGGAATGGTTGGATTGCAGATGGTTCAGAATGGTACTATTACGAAAACGGTGTAAAAGTATCGGGATGGAAACAAACTAGCGATGGTTGGTTCTATTTAGATCCTAATAATGGTAATGCCATGTTGACAGGCTGGTTTACAGAAAAAGGATCAAGTTATTACTTTAATCCAAAGGATGGAGAAGCAGGGCATAAAGAGAATTATGTTGGGGGTGTAATGCTCACTGGATGGCAGTGGATTGATGATCACTGGTATTTGTTTGGTGATGGTGGTATTATGCAGATAGGCTGGGTATGGAGCTCCGCTTGGCTAGGGTGGTATTACTTATATACTTCTGGTGCTGAAGCAGGACAAATGGCTGTTTCAACATGGATTGATAAAGTCTATTATGTTGGCTCTGACGGGAAAATGTATAAAGACGGTATTTTCACTGTTGACGGTGTAAGATATTCTTTCGACAATAGTGGCGTTGCTACTAGACTTTAATATATAAAAAATGGCTTACTCTCTTAATTGAGGGTAAGCCGTTTTTATTTATTTAGATTTTGATAGTCCTAAAATATAGTCAGTGGATACTCCGTATAACTTGCTTAATGCAATCAAGTGACGGATAGGCAATTCCGATGCGCCACGTTCATATCTAGCATACATGGTTTGTGATGTGCCTAATTTCTCAGCAATTTGCTGTTGAGTATAATCATTATCTTCTCTCAATTCTCTAATAATTTGTATGTAATTTTTATTCATATTAATCACCTAACTCAATTTATCATGTGCTAAGTGATAACAAGTAAATCTAATAAATATATTTACT